>Ga0208040_1000008_pt1 | contig 241365 bp, 187 predicted proteins | sample AD_UKC083_MetaG_FD_184431 | JGI IMG/M metagenome (GOLD analysis project Ga0208040, IMG submission 184431) | Active sludge microbial communities of municipal wastewater-treating anaerobic digesters from USA - AD_UKC083_MetaG (SPAdes) (version 2) | ecosystem: Engineered > Bioreactor > Anaerobic...
CTGCCCCTTCCTGGACCTCTGAAAACCTGTACGACGATTGACCAACGGCGATGGTCAAACCCCTTACGCCGTCAGGCCGCTTGCGGCCGTCCGGAGATTGTTGGTCGGATGGTGCTTGACAAGCGCACTTACGGGTGGAACCAATGGGCGTTGTCTAGAGGAACGAGGTGAAAAAGGGATGGGTACCAAGGCGAAAGAAAAGGCGGTACACTCGTTCGGAGATGCCCGAACGCACCATTTTTCACGTGGATATGGATGCCTTCTACGCCGCGATCGAACAGCGGGACCATCCTGAACTGCTCGGGAAACCAGTGATTGTAGGGGGCGTCGCGAGTCGTCGGGGAGTCGTATCCACCGCGAGCTATGAAGCACGCGTCTACGGAGTACATAGCGCCATGCCCATGGCGCAAGCCCTTCGAAAATGCCCTCACGGTATCGTCATGCCGGTGCGAATGTCTCATTATATCGAGGTCAGCCGTCAGATCATGGCTGTTCTTCACTCGTTCAGCCCTCTGGTCGAGCCGTTGAGCCTGGACGAGGCGTTTCTCGACATGACAGGAACCCAAGCCCTGCACGGCTCCGCGGAAACGACCGCGAAATCGATCAAACAGCGCGTGCTCGAGACAACATCGTTGACGTGTTCGGTGGGCGTCGCAGACAACAAATTCCTTGCGAAACTCGCCAGCGACTTACATAAGCCCAATGGAATTACCCTGGTGCCACCTGGCGAGGGTGCCTCTTTCATCGCGCCACTTCCGATTCGACGGTTGTGGGGAGTAGGGCCGCGCACGGCGCAGCGATTGGAAAAAATAGGGTGTAAGACCATCGGCGATGTGGCGTCGATCCAATCGGGCTGGCTGGTACGCGTGCTGGGCGAAGCGAGCGCAGAGCATCTGCAAGCGTTGGCGAGAGGGCATGACGACAGGCCTGTCATTCCCGACCGAGAAGCCAAAAGCATTGGTTCGGAAGAAACGCTCGACCGGGATATTACGGGGCAGGGGGCTGTGTTGCTGTTGGTGCGACGACATTGTGAGCGGGTGGCTTTTCGTTTGCGTCAAGCGGGGCTGCAAGCTCGCGGAATTCGTGTAAAATTACGATATCAAAAGGGTTTTCGTCTAACCACCCGGGAAACCACCTGGGCGCAGCCCTGCGATGATTCCAGAACCATGTACCGTGCAGCGTTGGGGTTGGTGTCCAAACTCGACGTCAGCGAACCGATTCGCCTCGTGGGTGTGGGAGCCGTTCACCTCGAGCCATCAGGCGTCACAAAGCAAGGGGATTTGTTCGAGCACGGATCGTCGAAAAAAGATTCGCGCTTGGAGCATACCCTCGATGCCATTCGTATGCGATTCGGTGATGTCATTCGTCGAGCCCAGGATTGACTTCGCGCTGAGGTCCGCGTCTGAGAAACAATCCTGCTCACCGGGCTCTGTCGATGCTCACGGTCGGGCCTAGACGATATGGGCAGAGCCATGATTTATGCTATCCTGAGAGGTACATTTTTTGCTCGGTAGGCGAAGACCATGACGATGAAGCAGAAACTTTCCTGGGTCGCTGTTGCGGCAGTCTGTGGGGGAGCGGTCCTTGGTGCATGCTCGGGCGGCAACAGCGATGGTAGCGCATCGAATGCGAATACCCATCCGGATGGTGGGGCATCGGAGGCTTCGGCCGATGGCGCGCTGCCGGTCGATGGAGCCGAAGGGTCGGTGTTCGACGTGACCTCCTCGGATGCGCACGACATCACGATTTATCCGAAAGACCCCGTGATCACGGTGTCGACGGGCCAGCCTATCCCAAGCCTTACGTTTGAAGCGCGGGTCAATGACAAGTCGGTGACGGCCCTTTGGCTCGTGGATCGCGGGGAAATCGGGCTCATTGACGTTCACTCCGGGGTATTCGAGCCCGGGGGTGCTATTGCGGGGGTTGCGAAGGTGGTTGCCACGGTAGGGACGGAGGACGTCTCGACGACGGTAACGGTGAAGATATCGGTGGTTCAAAATGGAGGTACGGGTGGTTCGGGGTCTGGTGGCGTGGGTGGGGAAGGGCCAGGGGTGCCCGTGAACGCAGCGATACAAGGAATTCTCGAGGGGGCAACGACGGCAGATCCGAATTTTAGGTGGTTGTACCCTTACGATGGAACGGTGTGGCCTCTTGGGCTATTGTCGCCTCTTCTGCAGTGGACGCAAGGGGCGGCGCCGGCGGAGGCGGTGTATATTCATCTTTCGAGCGAGCATTACGACTATAAGGGGTTTTTTGGACTTCCACCCGCTTTGCCACCCGGTGCTCCGCTGGTTCGTCATCCGATTCCGCAAGAGGTGTGGAAAGCAGCCACGACATCGAACGCGGGAGGCACGTTGACGGCATCGTTGGTCGTCGCGGCGGGAGGCACGGCCTACGGACCTATATCCCAGACCTGGAAACTTGCTTCAGGGCCGCTGAAGGGGACGGTCTATTATCAATCTTACGGCACGGCTCTCGCCAAAAACTACGGGGGTGGTATCGGCGGGGATGGGCAATTTGGCGGCGCAACATTGGCGATTCGGGGGGACTCTTCCGAACCAACCCTCGTGGCGGGCTCGAATGGCGGGCTCAAAGAATGCCGCGTATGTCACTCCGTATCCGCCGACGGAAGCCGGATGATCGTGCAACGAGGGGATGATTATGCCGCGAGTACCTCGTTCGCCTTGACGGCGGGATATTCCGAAACCATCTATCCTGTCGCGGATCGGGAAAAGTTCGGATGGGTGGGACTCACGCCGGATGGCGCGTTGGGTCTGGGTAATGCCGCGCCTCTATATGCTGGAGCCCCTACCAGCAGCCAACTATACAATATGAATACGGGTGAGGTGATCGCTTCCACGGGATTCGCTTCTTTCGTCACGAAAGCTGGATTTCCCGCCTTTTCCCCGTCTGGAGGCCACGTGGCTTTCAGCCTATTCGAAGGCCCAGGCAACGCCGCGACCGGACCCGGAGATGGTTCCCAACTCATCGCGATGGCCTTCGACAGGGCCACCGCCACCTTTTCCGACCCCAAACTGCTATTCCAAGCTACCGCCGGAACAGCCCCGGGGTGGCCGTCGTTCTTGCCAACGCTCGATGCCGTCGTGTTTTCCGTGCAGTCTCGCCTCAACGATGCGGGCGAATTCATGATGACCCGCTACGGGGGAAGAGGACAACTGTGGTGGGCCGACCTCGCTACAGGTACGGCCCATCCCCTCGACCGGGCCAACGGCAGCGATGGAACCAACTCCTATCTGCCCACCGGGCCCAACGGCCACGACGACGATACATCGTTGCATTACGAACCCACGGTCAATCCGGTCGTTTCGGGAGGATATGCCTGGGTCGTTTTCACGAGTCGTCGCATGTATGGCAATGTAGCAACGATTAATCCTTGGGCGAGTGACCCACGGGAGCATGATCTGGTCGCGAACGTCACGCCCAAAAAACTTTGGGTAGCGGCGATCGACTTGAACGCGGCACCGGGCACCGATCCCAGTCATCCGGCGTTTTACTTGCCAGCGCAAGAACTCATGGCTGGCAATACGCGAGGATTCTGGGTGGTGGACCCCTGCAAAAGCGACGGGGAACCTTGTGAATCGGGAGACGAATGTTGTGGTGGCTTCTGTCAAATGGATGGGGATGCGGGAGGACTCATCTGCATGAACCATTCGAATGAATGCTCCAACGAATACGAAAAATGCGCGCAAGATTCGGATTGCTGCGACTTTTTGACCGGAACGAAGTGCATCAACGAGCGCTGTGCGAACGTGGTGCCGAAGTAAAAAACTTGCTTCGTTACGAGGGCTACTCTCTCGATCAATGCAACGTTGCCAAAGGGCCTTCAAATAATTCAACACGCCTCGACGATGGCATGCGACGCAACGCGATCACTTCGTAGGGCTCGCACGCCCAAGCCACTTCGGGCGACGATGTCGTGAGAATCCATTGGACGCGAGGAAGAGCGCCGCGCAACGCGGCAACGATGCCCCGCTGGACATAGGGATCTTGGTGCAGCGCAACCTCGTCGATCAACACGACTCCTTCGGTCATGCGCGGGTCGCGTCCTGGATAGGCAGCGGCAAGGGCGCGCACGGGCAAGACGGCAAAGGCTACCAGATGACGAATGCTCGTGGGCAACCGATCGAATGACATGATCTCGCCTCGGTCAGTGGCAAACACGGGTTCGAGGGTGAGCGGGTGGACGCCAAGATATCGCACCGATACCAGGGCTAGCAGTCTCGCGAGCAAATCACGCATGGCTTCGTCGACGACGGCGAGGGAAAGGGAGAGTCTTCCCGAATCGGGCTCCGGGATACGGCTGGCGATCGCTGCGTATACGAGCGCGAGTTTGACATCTCGGGCGATATCCGCATGGCTTGCGTCATCGAAAGACTGTGCGGCTCGCACGTCATAGCGAAGCACCGTTCGCTCAGGAGAGGAGAGAGAGACGGATGCACGAGAGAACCATCGTGTGGAAGACATGCTCATGACCATGAATCCGCCTTGCTCGACCGCTCGTCGATCAAAGAGCGTTTGCTCGCGTCTTCGTAGGCGGTCTTCCTCCGTATCCTTCACCGGCGTATGCGGTGAGCATACTTGCAAGGGATGAGGGCGCTCCGGATCGTCATCGCTCAAGTCCCAATCAGCGATGACATAGCCTGGCGTTGCTGCTTGGGAACGAGCCATGGCGGCAACGGCGTGGGCCGGACGTGTCGAGGCAATGGCAGCGAGCAACGTGGTTTTTCCAACACCGCTTCCCCCGACCACGATGGTGACATTTCGGGCTTGCTCTTCGGGGCCTCGAAACGAAACCACGACATCGGCAAAAGGACCAAGATCGACCACACGCAATTGCAAAAGCTTCATCGGGTGGCTCGGACTTTAGCTGGTCTAGAAATCTTTTGCGACAGCGGTCGAACCATGTCGAATGTGAATACGGGCAGCATCGAGTATCGGCAAGTCATAGCGAGTCTGTGGCGATGATGCTAGGGAGGCGTTGGTCATTGGGACCATGACAAGTCAGTCACGGAGCATGGTTGCGTCATGATCAGCTATCCGCCTCCCCCCCGCGAGCGCAATGTGGAAGTGCTGCGGGAGATAGCGAGAAAAATTCGCGTTTCCATCGTTCGGATGATTCACAAAGCGCGTTCTGGTCATACGGGCAGTTCGCTATCTTGTGCGGATATTCTCACCTGCTTGTATTGCGCGGAGATGCGGCACTATCCACTTCGACCGGATTGGAAAGGGCGCGATCGATTCGTGTTGAGCAAAGGACACGCCGCTCCAGCGCTTTACGCCGTGCTTCATCATTGCGGCTACATCGCTCAGTCCGACCTCGATCGACTTCGATCGCTGTCGAGCATTCTTCAAGGGCACCCGGATTCCCGTCGTTGTCCTGGAGTCGAGGCCTCGACCGGTTCTCTTGGACAAGGGTTGTCCATCGCGCATGGTATGGCCCTCGCGCTTCGTGGAGAGCAGGAAAACCCGCGGGTTTACGTGCTGCTGGGAGATGGGGAGTTGCAAGAAGGACAAGTATGGGAAGCGGCCATGAGCGCTGCCCATTATCGAACCTCGAACCTTTGCGCATTCATCGACGCCAACGGATTGCAAATCGATGGTCCCCTCGAAGGGATCATGGGTGTGGAACCGATGGTGGATAAGTTCGCGGCTTTTGGTTGGAATACGATGGAAATCGATGGTCACGACGTGGGGTCGATCCTGTCGGCTCTCGATAGCGCACGAAAGCAGACCCACGCGCCATCGGTCATCATCGCACGCACCACGAAAGGAAAAGGGGTGAGTCGTTTCGAAAACAAGGTGCAGTGGCATGGGAAGGCACCGGGAGATGACGATCTAGCCTTGGCTCTGATGGAACTGGGTGAACTCGACAAGGAGGCGTCATGAACGGGCGAGGGGTATCTCCCCGCATCCTGGCTACGCGAGAGGAGTATGGGCGAACGCTCGTGCGGCTTGGAGAGCGGAGCCGCGATATCGTGGTGTTGGATGCGGACTTATCGAAGTCCACGTGTACCCACGAGTTTGCCAAACGATTTCCTGACCGCTTTTTCAACATGGGGATCAGTGAGCAAGACCTGATCGGGACGGCCGCGGGCATGGCGCTCGCCGGCAAAATCCCTTTCGTGAGCAGCTTCGCCATTTTTCTGACGGGAAGATGCTGGGAGCAAATCCGTCAAAGCGTGGCGCTTCCAGGTGTCAACGTGAACCTTGTGGGAACGCATGGCGGTGTCACCGTCGGAAAGGACGGCGCTTCTCACCAGGCCCTCGAAGATATCGCCGTGATGCGCGCGATCCCCTCGATGACGGTCATTGTTCCCGCGGATGCCGTGGAAACGCGCAAAGCGGTGGAGGCGGCGGCGTGGTACGACGGCCCCGTGTACATTCGACTCACGCGGGAAAAGCTCCCAGTCGTCTATCCTGATGAAAAACCTTTTCGCATTGGCGCGGGAGCGATCGTGCGCGAGGGCAGCGACGTGACCTTATGCGCGATCGGCCTCATGCTCCACGTGGCGCTCGAAGCCGCCGAACGGCTTGCCATGGAAAGCATTTCCGCTCGCGTGGTCGACTTGGCCACCGTAAAACCGATCGATGAGTTTTTGGTGACGAAGTGCGCACAAGAGACGGGGTGCATCGTGACCGCGGAAGAACACAGCACCATCGGAGGTCTGGGGGATGCGGTAGGCGAAGTGCTGTTGCGACGTCGTCCGGTTCCCATGGAACGTGTTGGCGTTCGCGATGCATTCGGCCGGTCGGGCAGTGCTCATGAACTCCTCGAGTATTTCGGATTGACCCCGCAGGCCGTATATGAAGCGGCCAAACGGGCCATCGAGCGCAAGGCAGCTCACTAAGCTATTTTCTTCGCGAAAGGTGCGACATGGTTTCTCTCAAACTATTTACCGGCAGTTCCAACCCCGAACTGGCCCATAAAATCGCCGCGGAATTGGAGATCGACGTGGGCGATGCGGATGTCACGCGCTTCTCCGATGGCGAAGTCGATGTCAGAATCAACGAGAGCGTGCGCGCTTGTGACGTTTTCATCATTCAATCCACATCCTATCCAGTCAACGATCACTTGATGGAGTTGATGCTTCTGGCGGACGTGTGTCGCAGGGCGTCGGCTGCCACCATCACCGCCGTATTACCTTATTTCGGTTATGGAAGGCAGGATCGACAAACGCAAAAACGGGTTCCGATCTCCGCGAAAGTCGTGGCCAATATGCTTACGATCGGAGGGGTAGACCGTATCATCACGGTGGATCTTCACGCCGAACAGATTCAAGGATTTTTCGATGTGCCGGTCGATGTGCTGCGTTCGGCACGGTTGCTCGTCGATAACGTTCATCAACGCGGACTGCGAGATCTCGTCGTCGTCGCTCCCGATGCGGGAGGCGTCGAAATTGCCGGGCGTTTTGCAATGGGATTGGGGGCAACGATGGCGCTGATCGATCGGCATCGCGATGCACCCGCCAAAGTCAAAGCCATGCGACTCATCGGTGATGTCGAAGGGAAAGATTGCTTGCTCGTGGATGACATGATTGATACGGGAAGCACTCTCACCGAGGCAGCCGATCTTCTCATCACGAGTGGAGCCAAGTCCGTTCGAGCCGCGGCCGTCCACCCCGTGTTGTCAGGTTCCGGGGTGGAAAGACTGCATCGATCCCGAATCGACGAACTCATCACGACCGATACCATCCCATTGCCAGTCGAAAAGCAGATTGAGAAGGTCACGGTCGTATCGATGGCTTCTCTGCTTGCCAAAGCCATTCGGCACGTTCACGTGGGAAAGTCACTGTCGAACGTGGAGTAGTCGAACGATGCATGGGAATTGATGCGCGGGATTTTCGGTGGGTGTAGTCGAGATCACAGGCGAATTCAGGGTGTTCCGTCCCAGCCCGCGAGTCGGGCAAAAAGCCACCAAGCCGCACGACCTTTCAGAACACAATTCAAGTTCGCTTGTTGTGGGCTATCCGAATGGGCGCAGCCTTGGCAACCGCTATATCCGTTCACTCCCTTGCCCGTGGTCAATTGCTCGAGTTCACTTCCCTCGTTGGCCGAACACCATTGAACCGCCCAATTCCCTCCGTCGTAATCGAGGTTGTCTTCCATTCCCTGGTTCCAATAGTAGGTACCATCCGGATCGTGCGCTTCGATGTCGGCGAAGTCGAAGAGCCATCGGTTGTTGGCCTTGCAATGATTGCGAATGAGTTCATTGTTGTAATGCACATGGTTCGAAGTCATGTCCTCGCCCTGGCCTTCGGCATGACCGGTCATGAAAATGAAATCGACGGCGGGATACTCCTTGACCAGTTTTTCCATATTGTCGACATATCGCTGCGCATCGTGACCATTGATGCTGCACCAAGACCACATCACCACATTGATATGGCTGTTGGATGATTTATTGAGCAAATCGCGTGTGGCGATGACCCAAGGGGTATCCCCATGACTGTCCACCGAGTCCCCTTGGCTGAGATCCGCACAACCTGGGATACCATTGTCATCCAGATCGAGAGCATTGGGAGCTTGGCCGGCATCGTCCCAAGCATAGGTGTTACCAAAAGACGGAAAAGCCTCCAAGGCATTCATTCCCGTGATCAGTTGGCTACCATGGGACGTGTGTTGGTAGGCGATATGAAGCTTTGATTTGGCGGCGGAAATGGCGCTGGAGGGAATCAGATCGAGGCGTGTGTTTTCATGGCCGATGACCCGTCCCGCAGGAGGCGCTCCACCGCATTGACCTTTCAGACACGTTTGGGATCCGCCGCACGGAGTTCCGTCGGGAAGGGCTGTGTATTGCGACGTCGTCTTTGCTGGATCACAGGCTACGCAGGGATTCGATGGGTTGGTTGCGCCCTGCTGCACGCAAGCGTGCTGAATGACACACCATCCTTGCTCGATCGTATGCTCGCAAACGTCGTTCACACAGGCATCGCTGGTACACGCCAGGCCATCGTCGCAGCCCTGTTCGCAAGACACACTTCCCCCGGCTCCTGACGTATTCCCTCCCGAGCCACCTTCCGTGCTGGAGCCGCCGGTGCTTCCGCTTGCACCGCCCGTGTGGCCCGCGGTTCCACCGGTACCTCCGGTGCTTCCCCCGGAGCCTCCCACGCTTCCTCCGGCGCCCGCTGGACCACCAGGTTTCGTGTTCCCTTCTTCCTCGGAATCACTGCACCCGATCGCCCACAGCATTGCAACCCCCAGAACCCAGCAAATACGTGAGTATTTCATCAGCGGCTCCTTGACTCATGAATGGATATTCCAAGTTCGAATACACGCCAGCGATAGTAGAGTAGCAGAAAAACGAGAGGTGCTTGCCAAAAATGGAGCCTGGAAAGGGAATTCACCAGCAAGGTGGGCGAGAGGGGGCAGGATCCGGGTCGGGATGGGGCAACACGAATCTCAGGTATTGATAATCCTCTTCACAAAATACGGCAGGGCCATAGCCGAGAATCTCGGCGCGCTCGAGGAAAGGACGAAAGCTTCCGCTATCCATGAGACGATTATGCCCGTCGCCAAGGTTGTGAAACTCGCTTCCATACGGGTCGGCGAGCCCCAACGAGTGTCCGACCTCGTGGGTCATCGTAGAGCCAATCATGGAACCCAACGCCCATATCGCACAGGCGATTTGCATTCCACGGTCCGTTTTGTCCACGGCAGGGCATTCATCGCCGGAAGAAAGCTTGGGAATGATGAGTTCCGAAAGGTCCGCGGCTTCCACGGGTCGCCCCCCCACATCAGGACGAAAAGGATCAAAAATGGAGTCGAAGAAGGGATTGGCGCCCTCCAAACGTTTGGCCAAGATACCGGGATGCTCGCTGAAGCCAAAAAAAGACTCGACAAAGACTCCACCATAACCCGCATAGCCATCTTCTTGTGTCGTTGCGTTGACACCACCGATTTTGTCGTAAAGACGATCGTTGCCCACATCTTTGCCTGGCGTGTTGTCATAGCCGAGAAGGCCATAGCCGTTGGGGTCGGGGCCACTGAGGTCGACTTGTGCAAATAGAGCATAATCAGCGGGTTTTTCTTGTCGGAATTCCATGTTGGTCCCGGCGTAGTCCCGCGCGGCTACCTCCAACACGCGCTCACGAATCATGGGGTCGACCGCTCGCAGCCCGAAGTGACGAAGGCTTCCTACGTAAGAAGCAACGAAATTGACCCAGACGACCTGCTTGACCGACTCGATGCGAAAGCTGGTGTGATGGGCGGCCCCAACGACACTGTCTTGCTCGTATTGAATCACCGGTTGAATCGTTCCCGAAAAGTCTCCTGTCGTTTTTCGCAAATCAATCGCTTGGCCGAGTTCATCATCCTTCTCGCTGAGGACATAGCGCACGAGATTGCCATTCACGAACTCAGGCACGAGGGTGACGTCGACAGGGATTGGGTTCGCCGCGCCCGTCTTGAATTCTCCGGAAAGCATGAGCGTGGTAAGAGCGAGCCCCGGATCGCTGCCGTCCGGGGGAACTCCCACGAATCCACCGCCTTCAATATCGACATATTGGCCTAAACTCGCGGTCTTGGGGGTGAGATTGAAAATCGTGGTGCTGGTAAGATCGAAACGTACGGGATAGGAATCCGTTTTATAGGTGATGGAATCCGCCGCGAGCCCGTGCTCATTGCTGATGACGACAGACCCTTCGAAGGAGCCGGGATGGATTCCAGCGACATTGGGGGCAAAAGGAAAAGCAATGCGCGTGCGGTCGTTGGGTTGGGTGGGCGAAGCTATCACGTGGGCTGTCGGAATCGGTTTGCATGACCCCTGACCCTCTTGCCGAAAACAACCGTCGAGCATGGCCACCGAATTGCCTTCTTCGCCTCCTAACAAAAAACCTTCGCCACGAACTTCGATCCGATCATTGACGAAAATCACGCCTTGAGCGACATCGAAGACGTCCGGTTTGGACGAGGGCGCGATCTGCAAACGCACCGATAACGTCGGGGATATATGCGTTTTGCCATCATCCTGGTCTGTCGCCACGACCGCCGTTCCTTGAAAAACCCCTTCTTTGACCGATAAGCCAGATTCGAGCGCCCCACGCCACGATGCCTCGAGTTCGGTGTCCGAGACATACGCGGCAGCGAGCACCAACTCCATGGGGGCTTCGTCAAGGCTACCCCGAAGAACCAACCGAGAAGGGCCGATATTGGGGGGAACGAAAGCCTTTCCCCGAATGACGACACGTGTGCCAGGCACTAGCAACGAAGGCTGAACCGAGACTAGCCCAAGGTCTTCCGATTCTCCGGGGGTCGTCGTTCCGGTGGATTCCTTGTCTTCCGTCTCCGAAGAGCAAGCCGCCAACGCGATCCACAATGCAAAGACCAGCCGACGCATGATTCCTCCGCGACTCCCGTTTACAGTTTGGGGCATTGGGATTGGCTGAGACCGATGCAGATATCATATAGATTCTCGGACCCATTGAATCCGCGTACGACCACATAATAGTACCCCGCCGTCGTGATGGACCATACGAGGTTCTCGTTCGACGTGCCGCTTTGACCATTGGTTGCATTGCATCCCGACACGGTCGTTTCGTCACAAGGCGTGAGGTTGATATTTCCGCGATACAGAATGAGATCGAGGTCGTCTTTCGAACCCTTTTGCTCGAATGCCAGAGAGGCATAAAGGGTTTCACCAGCGAATAGGTAGACGGAATACCAGTCTTCATTCCAAGGGCAGATGGCATTGGTCGTCGACTTGAAGGGAGGCGTCTGCAGGTCCACGATCCGCGCTTGCGTTGCATTATCGTCAGGCTCGTTGCCATCATCGACGCAAGAAGCACAGGATTCCGGATAAAAGTCGTACACGAGCGAATAGGTATTTTTCTGGTTTTGCCAGCTATAGACTCGTACATAGTACGTTCCGGGAGGCTGGCAGGATTCCAGATACTCGAAAGAACCGAGTTCATCCGAACGGGCCAGCACCGTGCCGCTAGAACTCACAAGGCTCATATCCAAGTCGGAACTGTCTCCCCCATCGAGCAATAACGCCATCGTTCCAGAGTTCGAAAGATCGATCGGATACCAATCCTCATTCGCCGTGAAGGAGCCGGGACAGCTCACTAATCCCTTGGTTTCCCCGGTAGAAAGGCCGGGAAGCACATACGCCTGGGCCATCGTATCGTTGGGTTCCCAAGAATCGTCTACGCAACTCGTGCTGCTACCACATTGACCAGATTTGGGAATGCATTGGCGAGCCGTGGCCCCGTTGACAGAAGTAATCGGCGATGAGCAAAGGTAGTCCCCCGGACAGTCCCCGTCCGAAGAGCATTTGCGGAAACAATAGGTTTTTCCAGCAGCTCCAAGCGTCGCGCACAAATCACCGTCGCTACCACATTGCGCGTCCGCGGAACATGCCTTGCAAAGTCCCAATCCTCCCGAACCACCGGGATTCGTCACCCGAATATGATGGGTGCCCGTCGAAGGACTCTGCGTCGTATGATCACAGTCCCCATTTTTGTCGTCGTTGTCTTGAGCAACCAAAACATAATACACATCCGCGGTTGTCCCCGAAGGTTTGCCCACCACGGGATTGGGAATATCCGCGGCCCAAACGCCATCTTTCATGTCCCCTTCGATGGCCAGCATCGTTACTTGCGTCATCTGCGCCAAATCAGGAGGATCCGATGGCTTGTCGTACGAATAGTACAGCAATGGTTCGTACTTGATCCCCTGGTCGTCAGTAACGCGTGCATCGATCGTCAGATCGACCACCGAAGAGATATTGCCTTCCGGCGTATGCTCGATGACCGGTGCCTGTCCCGGACAATCGGTTTTTTGTGTTTTTCGAAGGACGATCAGGTAGTTTTTCACCGTGGGAGGGTTGTCCCCATCATCGGCCGACAGCTTGAGGGCAAAACGATCTCCTTCGGTGACCTGCTCTTTCGATGGACACCAATTCCATACGCCACTGAGCCCGTCACGCTGATCGAGGGTGGCTCCCGCAATCACCGGATCGTCTTGGGCCAGCGTGACTCCCGGAGAATCAGAGTCCTCCACCACGATATCGACGTCAATACACTTTTTTACCGTAAGGTCGAGCGTGGTTCCCGTTCCCAAAGGTTTTCGAAATATGGGAGCATTGCTCGAACCCGCCTGAATCGTCACCTCGATGGCAATCGTTTCTTTCGCCGTATGTTTGCCATCCGAGACCGTGAAGTCGAAAGAATGCACGCCGATGTCCGAAGCGATGGGCGTCCAACGAAACACCGCGAGGTTGCCTGCTTGACGCAGATCCGCCCGGGAGCCGATATCCGGGATCGTGGATCGAAAACCGAACTTCAAAGGGTCCCCATCTTTGTCCGTAGCTTTGATTTCGAGTGTGAATTCCTTGTCCACGAAAGCAGATTTATCGCTCAACGGAGAAATTTGGGGTGGACTTCCCCCATCGTCATCCGAACCGCAGCCAACCGCTGCAGGGAAGACAAGCAGGGGAATCAAAAAAAGCGTGGCAAGGTGACGCGAAACCATCGAAGAACCTTTCGATAGAAAAAGAACGAATGGTTGAATGATACCGCGGACAGACCCATTCGTCATGCAAAGCGAGCCTTTTGCAGCAAGTTGCTAGCGTGCAACTTTGCCGTGACCCTGCCGCGCTGGTTCGAGACCGTGGCTTTGCGACGCCACGAATGAAACGCTCTGCCATGGGAGACCAACGGTTTCGAAAGATCATCGCTTACCGAAAGGTCGGCCAGTGGAGCATGCGAATTGAGTAGGTGCGGGTAGGGGAAGCGAACGGATGGCGGCGAGCGGACCAGATTCCCCGAGGTCAATCAAGGCTGCAATAAGGAACCCAGCTATGATTGGCCTCCGTGTCTACTTGCACATTCTGTTGTGGGCAGGTTTCATCCGCGGACCACGGTTTCCATTGGAAACCTCGGCCTGTCTGCTCAGCGTATTGCTTGAACACATCGTAACCGTTGTTCCACTTGAAAACGACGGGCTCCACGCATTGGTTGGTCATGAGCGACTCGTTGTACTCGACAGCAATTTGGTGCATCACGCTGGTCGTGGAATTCCAACAGCAGGTTTTGGACTTGTCGTATTCGAGTTCCGCGAAGACATAGTCTTCCAAAATCCGATATTTTTGGTCGACTTGTGATTTGCTCCATCCAAATTTGTTTTGCATGAGCGTGTACAGTTTATCGAAGCCTTCTTCCCTACGAGTGCGCGCGGCGCAAGACGCTGGGTAATTGCGAAGGTGGTTTCGGTTGTCTTCGATCATCGCGAGCAAGGAATCACGCATGGCCGCAGGATCGGACTCTCCTAGCAACGTTTCGAATTGTTCTGGGCGAGACGAGATGGCCGTCGTATCCGTATCCGAAATCCAAGAGGCCTCATCAGACTTCATCCACGTGTTGGTCCAATAACCGTTGATGTTCTTGACCACACGCCACCGTTTGAGCCCGCCGCCGAGAGAGGCATATGAGTCGCCATCGGAATTGGTGCCGGTCCCACCGCAGTAATTGTTGGTGAAGTAGCTTTTCGAAGCGACCGCATCTTCCCACTTCGGTTGACGACGAGGCATCGAGCCCGAGGCCAGATTGACTTCGAGTTGTCCCATCTCGAGGCTCGTTACCTCTTTGACGACCAACGTATGGCCAATACCTTTTCGTTGCCAACGCTCGAGCAATACATCACCCGGTTTGACCGATTCTGGCTTGAGGTTGTAGGTGTTGCGCGTACTCGCCAAGTGCATCGAGCCGAAGTACGAAAGCGTCAACAACATGAAGTGGCCGACACGCTTGTTGAGAAAGATCTCGTCGAAGTACGCCCCCGCTTTCGCTCCCGAGAACACGAAGTCCATCTCATCGCCGCCTCCGTACAAGCCCTTGGCCCGCAACGATGTGTCCTTCGGCCAATTGGATTGGTATTGAGCAGCCGAGAGGTTCGAATAGTCCTTGTAAACCTGCGCGTAGTTCGGCGTGTTCTTGTACTTTTCCGACGTGGTCCGCGCCCCGAAATGCCCAAAGTAAATACGCTGAGAGCCGTCCGTGGCCGTCAAAAAGAAAGGCAGCTCATACCAGGAAGCAAAGGTAATGCGCAAAAACATCGCAAGCTCCGCACACTCGAGCTTGGGCGCGGGAAGCTGCTTGCCCCAAGGCGTCGTCAGCATGAAAGTATCGAAATACGAATCACTGCGCGTACGCTCCATCGAATCGACCCACGCGGAATACTTCTGATCCCAGTTCAATCCACTGTTGGCCGGCCAAGCAAGCCCTGCCGCGGGATCCTTGTCCTCCCACGCCTTGCGCGCCGTCCACACCTGCGTCGCCGTGGTGTTGGTGTTGACCCACGGTCCCTGCACGTTCGCACTATCCGCTTTGCCAAGAGGTGGACCATCCTCCCCAAACGCCCCCTCAATACCGTAATCCTCCCAATCGTCGCCCGATGCCCCTTCGTCGGTACTGGAACAAGCCCCCACGCCAGCCCCAAACACGGTAGTAAGCAAAGCCACGGACACCAATCGCGCCGGTTGCATGAACAGTCGAAACGATGAAGTATTGCGCATCATTACAAAACCTCCCAGATCAACACGTCATACCAGCGCGCGGAACCGCAGAAGTCAAGGCAAGAACCAAGAAAATAAAAAGATACACGGATAACGGAATCCAAATCCGTTCTGATCGGTGTAACACATTGAAATTACATCATTTGACGAAACAAGAGGGAAAGACTCGTCGGCACTGTCTTTGCGAAGCATCCCAGGGCTCGAGTTGCTTCAAAGAAACGGAAAAGAGAGTATACACCTTGCCATGAATGGTTCGTCGCCCCCTCGGACGTTGTTTTTTTCGCTACCCCTGTCCGCGCTCGTTGCGCTCGCGGGATGCGGCGCCACAACGGTGGTTCCCCCGGCGTCCGGAGAGTCCAAGCCTACGGCCATCCAAAGCGAAAGTGCGAAGCCGAAAAACGACCAACCATCCTTCGGAGCCGAGTACGGCGGCATGAACGAAGGCGCCGTGGCCAGAGCGTTTCTTTCGACGTTCGATGCCCTGAATGAATGCTTCGATGACGGGTGTCGGTCCATGCCCTACCTTTCGGGTGAAGTGTCTTTCTATCTCGAAGTGGATAGCTCTGGCTCAGTGGTTCACGGCCATGTCGAAGAATCAGACCTCGGAGATCGAGACGTTTCTGGTTGTATGCTGAACGTGCTTCGAAAAAAAATATGGCCTTCGCCGGTCGGAGGCAAACGCGGCAAGATTCGGACGAGCATGGCCTTTTCTCCGTTGCCGGATGTCACACCACCGACGACATGGGATTCCCAACAGGTGGCGGCAGCCTTGGAACAGCTTTCTGAACCCATCGCTCGGTGCAAAGACGGGATCACCGATGCTTTCACGGTTACCGCCTATGTCGGAACGCTTCGGAATCCCGATGCAGACACCGGCCGAGAGCCTGCCGAAGTCGGAAAAATGATGGCCCTCGAAGTGATTCCCCCCACCAAGGAAGGCGTCGCCGCCGCAGACTGCCTTGCCAACGTGTTGCGGTCGGGAACGTATCCCTCTCCAGGACAACGACCCGCGAAGGTAACCTTCACGTTGTAGGTTTCGTGCGGGATCGCCTTCGACACCCGCCGAATGATTTTCGACTCATTCCTCGGGTGAGGATTCCACGATGGTGGGAGAGAGAAGTAGCACTCCGTTGGCCAATCGTCCTTCGAGAACGAAACTGGAAGTCACACCATCACCATTGAGGTCACCCCGCGCAATCGCTTGAAAACGATCGAGGGCCGGGCTGCCCGAAGCCTGATAATCGTATTGATAGTACTGAGGATTGGCCATCGAAAATCCCAGACAGGCAAATCCACGATTCATAGCACGATCCACGTCCCATTCGGTCAAGTTCGATTGGTACTTGACCCCGCGTACTCGTGCGATGTCCTGCGGTACAGGATTCGATGCCGAAGGACACATCGCGTGGTAGGCGTTTCCGTCGTTGGCCACAAGCTCACGCTCGAAAGCCGCGGAGGCGCTTTTGGCAATCATTCCCACTGTTGCCTTGGCCTCGGACGTTTTCGCAGCTTTCATGTACTTCGTGAAACCATGGATGGCGAGCGCCGAAAGAATGCCGATGAAGACCACCATCACCCCAACAACAACCAGAAGAACGAGTATCCAAAGTGGAAACTTTTTTTTCGGGCAAGGAGCGTTGGGAGGATTGGCCGTCATGGTTTGGGTATATTCGAGAGCGTCACACAGTGTCGACCACAATCGCAGTAAGCATGGGATGATCCGATCGAATCACGTCGTAACGCGCGCAAGCGCCTTGGCGACGTCATGCAACGATTCGAGATCATGGACATCGTAAGGGAACGCTGGGACCATCGCACGCAAAGGCGCGGGATCGACGAGGTGCAATGCCTCATGAAGGACAAGCAGGTGGTGAGCATCCATCGCCGCTTGCGTCGCTTCGTCCTTCATGATGGCCTGCAACCGCGTGACCACGTCTTCGTCGAGGGCGAGTCCGGATTGTTCGACGGCTTGGCGAATGGCTTGTTGCGATGGTGCGTTTGGGGGTGGGTGATGAATTCGATTGATCACGAACGCGTCGCTCGACATCCCGAGTTGGGTAAGCCGTTCCGAAAAAAAGAGAACCTCCCGGATGGTCGTGGGCGATGGGGAGGTAACGAGCACATACGCCACGTCAGCCGCGCGAAGGGCACTTTGTACTTGCCGGGCTCGCTGGGTGAAGCCACCGAAGAGATCGTTGAGTTCCGTAAGAAATTCAGCTACTTGCTCAAGGAATCCCGTGCCGGTGAACTTGCCGACACCGCGAAGAGCCATGGCCGCCGAACGCGCGAGCAGATCGAACGAAAGGCGCCCCGTCGATTCAAAGGCGCGTATGAGCCATCGGGTCGCGGAACTGTCGAGGGCATCGATGAGCCGATCGGGAGCATCGAGAAAGTCGAGAGCGTTGGAGGTGGGTGGAGTATCGAGGATGATGAGATCGAAGTTGGGATCGTTTTTTACCGCGTACAATTTTTCCATGGCCATGTACTCTTGCGTGCCGGCAAGTGCCGTGGACACGTAGTGGTACATCTGGTTGTGCATGATGCGGTCGCGTACTTCAGGGCTGGATGCGTAGCGTTCGACGATCTCATCGAACGTCCGTTTGGTGTTGAGCATCATGACGGTCAACGAGCCGGGGGCTTCGATACCGGCTTGCCTGAAACGCTCGGCAGAGACTTGTTGCGCGTCGGCACGAAACTCCTCCAGACCGAGGCTTTGGGCGAGCCTGCGTGCCGGGTCGATCGTCAGGCATAGGGCGCGACGGCCTCTTTGAGCGGCCAAAAGCCCCAAGGCGGCGGCGGTGGTCGTCTTGCCAACACCGCCGGAGCCGACACAGAGGATGACACGGCGAGAATCGATGAGTGTTTCGAAGTTCACAATGGGAAACCCGTCAACATGTCACGAACTTGACCAAGGAGGGCCTGACACGCGATCCTTTCGTTCGCAACCAGGAGAAACCTCGATGCCTCAGACTGTGGAACGACGCAAGCGTCGGAGTGCAGACCCGATCGTCGCCCTTCATCTTCAATTGGCGGCCGTGCGAACGGCTGCAGAGTTGGAAGCGGTTGTCCTCGTGGACGACATGGGATGTGTCGTCGCCGGCGCCGGGGCGTGGCCGATTTGCGAAGAACTCGCAGCTTTTACCCCGTTTTTGATTGCCAACACGACTCCCTGCAGCCGCTCGGTGGCTTCGCAAGCCGCCAAAATGGCGCCGGATACCCATCTGCTGCCGATGTCCATCGACGGGATGGATGTGGTGTTATGCGCCCGCGCGCCACAAGGAAAAAACATTGAATATCAAATGGATAGGGCAGCCGCGGGATGCCAACGGATCCTGTCGGTGGCTTGCTGAAAAAAAACACCCCTTTCGGTTGTCGTCGTCAGAGACATAAATACGCGCGATGCCTGCGTATATCGATCTGCATTGTCATTGGATAGCCGGAGTGGATGATGGTGTGCGAACGATCGGTGAGGGAATTGCCCTGTTGAAGGCTCTGAGCCAAGCCGGTTTTTCTCATATCATCGCCACGCCCCATATGCGCCCCGGCATGTTCGATAACGAACGTCGGGACTTGGAACATGCCTACGCCCAAATGCTGCCGCATGTGATGCAGGCGGGCCTCGATGTGCAGTTGGGATTGTCGTGCGAGCATTTTTTCGACGATGTGGTGTACGGGCGAATCATGTCGGGGCAAGGGCTTGCCTACCCCGGTGAGCGTGCGGTGCTGGTGGAGTTTGCGGGTGACCATTTGTCGAGCGCGCTATTGGAAGGGCTTTTCGACATACGTCGCAAAGGAATGCGGCCGGTCATTGCGCATCCAGAACGCTATCGGGCGTGCTTCGGGGACTTGACCTTGATGGAAGATTGGGTGGATCGGGGGCTCGTGCTGCTCATGGACGGTGGTGCCATGGTGGGCAAGTATGGTCGAGCGCCCCAAAAAGCCGCGGAAAGAATGCTGGAGGCCGGGTTGTATTATGCTGTGTGTTCGGATGCGCACCGTCCCGAGGACGTGGCGCAAGTCGTAGCGGGCCTGGAGCGGATTCGTGCCTTGGTGGGGGACGAGGAATTCGATTTTCTCCTGAAAGAAGGGCCGCACCGGGTGCTGACGGGAACCGTGGACCTCGGGTGAAAAGCTCGAAGGAGAAGGGAGTGCGAACCCTCGTCATGACGTTCGAGCACCACGGCTGGCAGACCGAACGTATGAACTTCGTGCGGGTACCCCCTAGGCATGCTGGACCGCCGACACTAGACTGTCTTTGACTCGCGCTTCTATTTGTCGTCTGGCGTGATCGCTCATTTCGAACCATGCGTCCGTGCCCATCCTGTTGTTCATCGTCCGACGAAGCGCAACGATCGTCTGAAACGACGATGGGGACCGGAGATCCCAGGCAAGAAGATTCGTATTGGAAGAAGTTGTTCGAGGGGGCGTTGGATGCGGTTTCCGTGCTCGATGCGCATGGGACGGTATTGTATGAAAGCGCGGCATGTGAGCGTATCCACGGGCTGAGCCTTCAAGATCGAGTCGGTTCAAAAGCTTTGTCTCTCGTGCGTGAAGAAGAACTTGGCCCTGTCAGAGACAAGTTGGCGCACCTGATCGCGCAGCCAGGTGTGACCATGACCCATGATTTCCATATTTGCCTCATGGATGGCAGCGAACGGCTGATTCGAGCTTCGGCCTGCAATCTGTTGCACGATGAAACGGTATCCGGCGTGGTCGTCCATTGGCTCGATATCACCGAACTCGAACGAGCTACCACGGAACTTCTCGTCCAGAAATCCCGCTATGAAAAGATCGTCGAGATGTCCCAAGAGGGCATTGTCGTGCTGGATTCCGATGGTGTGATCGAGTTGGTCAATCCGGCGATGGAAAGAATGCTCGGGTTCGATCGCGGCCAACTTTTGGGTAGACATCTGCTCGAACTGACTCGCGACATTCCTCCCGATTCTTTGCGTTGGGGCACGGGCTCGTTTGAATTGGGCATTCCCGGCAGACGTGAAGTCCGATTTCGACGCGCCGACGATAGCGATTGCTGGACGATTGTGACATCGAGTCGCTTCGATCGGGGCGTGAATCAAGCGCCGGGCACGCTCTGCCTGTGCAGCGATGTCACGGATCTGAAACGTGTGCAGATTCAACGGGCGCGCAGCGAGCGACGTTATCGTGGATTGGTGGAAGCGTTGCCGGATGCCATCGTGACCCTCGACGTGGCGGGGCGTATCCTTTTTGTCAATTCCCGCTGCGAAAGGTTCTTCGGGACATCCTTACAAGATCTTCGACTCGAACCTTTTTCATCGTTGCTGGCTCCCGCGCACCATCCCTTTCTGGATAGCATGTTGAAAAACGCTCGGGAAGGAAGCCGGCCGATCGATGCCGAAGTCCAAAGCGTCGATATCCTGCGAGTCGATGGGTCGCGCTACCCCGCGGAACTGACCTTCGGTTTGGAACAGGCCGAAGACGAGTCCCATGTGATCGTCATTGTGCGAGATGTCTCCCTTCGAAAACAACGAGAACAGGAAATCCGTCGCTTGGCGACATTCCCGCAGCAGAGCCCGAGCCCGGTGATGGAGTCCGATGCGACAGGGGCCATTCGCTATGCCAATCCCGCGGCGGTTCTGCTCGGTGAAACCCTGGGACTGTCGATGGTCGACATCCTGCCCGAAAATCACGTGGATCTCGTTTCCGCCTGCTTGGCACGAGGCGAAAACCATCGCCTCGAAGTACAACGCGCGGAACGCATCCTCGTATGGACGTATCATCCCGTCCGGTCGGAACACCTCGTTCATCTGTACGGATTCGATGTCACGGAACGAAAACGAGCGGAAGCGAGATTGCAGTACGATATGCTGCATGACACCCAAACAGGGCTTCCCAATCGAGCCTTGTTCAAAGAACTGTTGGAAAGGTCCGTGCTGCGGGGCCGGCGCGACCCCCGATATACCTTCGCGGTCGTGCTGCTCGATTTGGATCGGTTCAAGTTGATCAACGAAAGCCTTGGACACATCCCCGGCAATGACTTGCTCGAAGCAGTCGCGCGACGATTGGTCGAGGGATTGGGATCGGATTCCACGGTCGCTCGTTTCGGAGGCGATGAGTTTGCGATTCTCGTGGATGGCGTGGAAAGAAAAGAAGCGGTGGCGACCGCGCAACGTATTCAACGCATTCTTACGGACCCGTTTCTGGTGGAAGAGGAAGAAGTTTTCGTAACGACCAGCATTGGAATCGCATTGTCGGGCCCTTCCCCCCAGGAGGCAGAGGACCTGATAGGCGCCGCGGAACGCGCCATGTATCGAGCCAAGTCCCGCGGACGGGCCCAATACGCCGTGGCGGATAAGGAAACGGAGCGCGAGGGGAGACGGCTGCTAGCGATGCAGACGGCCCTTAGAAAAGCCCTTGATAATCAAGAGTTTGTGCTTTTTTACCAGCCCATTGTCTCGCTCGAAAATGGGCGTATCGAAGGGTTCGAAGCGCTGTTGCGATGGCGCCACCCAGAGCACGGCCTCATCGCGCCTTCCGAGTTCATTCCTTTGGCGGAAGATACCGGACTCATCCTTCCCATCGGACGATGGGCCATCGAACAAGCTTGTCGCCAAAACAAAGCGTGGCAACAGCAGGAACTCAAACAAATCCTTGGCTCCGTCAACCTGTCCGCAAGGCAGTTCCAACAGGACGATCTCATCGAGCAGATCGCTAGCATCCTCGTCGAAACCGAACTCGATCCGCGTTTTCTCAAAATCGAAATCACCGAATCGACTGCCGCTACCCACGTCGAATCCGCGATCGCCACGTTGCAACGGCTCAAGAACATGGGCATCAACGTGCTCATCGACGACTTCGGCACGGGGTATTCGTCGCTGTCCTACTTACAGCAACTGCCCATCGATATGCTCAAAATCGATCGTTCCTTCGTCAAAAATGCGGTGAGTGACAAAGACTCGGCGGCCATCGTTCGCGCGATCATTGCCATGGCGCATGGACTTGGCATTCAAGTCGTGGCCGAAGGCGTCGAAACACTGCAACAACTCAACTTCTTGTTCCGCGAACGCTCGGATTTCATTCAAGGGTATTTTTTCAGTCAGCCCGTGACCGCCGAAGCCTTCGCGCAGTTGCTCCGCCAAGACCGCCATCTGGACTATCTGCCGCATAGGTGAAGGACGGTCGATATCGACGCAACTTCCGATCGAAGTGTAGGATTGCACCCAAGGTGCTGGTTTGTCGATGCGCGGGAGCGGCTCCGCAGCCGTGGATTCCTTGCTGGATGGGGGTTCGCAGGCTAGCCTGAGAAGTATGTGCTCGCGTTGGGCTCATTGGCTTCAGGAGAGGTGGAGATGCGCAAGATAGGACCGTGGAAGCTTGGATTGGTGTTGTGTATGGGAATCGCTTGCTCCGCCAACTCCGATAAAGGCGAGTTCGGAACGGGGGCAGGGGGCAATGGGACGCAGCATCCCCAAGACGCTGGAACCTCGGGTGGATCGGTGCAAACGGGGGGAGGACCCGTGGAAGATAGTGGCGGATTGCTGCTCGATGCGCAGGTGAACACCGATAGCGAGCCGTCGAATTATTGTCCCCATATGGATAATGAAGATCACGATGGCGATGGCTTTTCGTTCGAGCAAGGCGATTGCAATGACTGCGATCCCAACGCCAACCCAGGCGCTTATGACGTCTTTGGCGGCGTGGATGGCGGCCCCGGTGTCGATGAAGACTGCAATGGCATCGCGGATGATGAACCAATCGAATGCGATGACGGGATCGACATTGCGAGCAACGATCCCATGGCGGCTGCCAGAGCGATTGGATTGTGCAGGGTTGCTGTTCCGAACGCGACCGGCAAAGATCGAACGTGGGGCGTGCTGTCGGCCAAGTACGTGAAGGTGGATGGGACGCCAGGGATGAACGATTTGTCCCACGGAATTTTGCCCAAATTTGGCGCGGCGAACGTGCAGCAAGGCAAGACCATGCTTGCCCTTTCCTCGGGAACAGCTCGCGCGCCGGGACAGCCTGGATTCTCGTCGCCTAATGGCGCGATCATGGGCACCAATAGCGCTCCGCCTCCTGGTTATCCCAAAGAATCACCGGCCTGTCCCGGGGTGGTTACCGGTCCCGTATTCGACCCCGCTGCGCTGGAACTCGTGGTGAGGGTGCCCACCAACGCACGGTCTTTCTCCTTCAACCTCAACTTTTATACCTTCGAGTTTCCAGAATATATCTGCTCGGAATTCAATGACTTTTACGTAACGATGATGTGGCCGCCCCCCCCTGGGCTTCCGGACGCCAACATCTCCTTCGACCAAGACAACAACCCCATCAGTGTGAACAATAGCCTCCTTCAAGTGTGCAAGCCCCAGTCGGCGGGAGGGAAAAATTTCCCATGCCCCCTCGGCCCCGCGTTGCTCCAAAATACCGGGTATGCGGGACCCCTTATCGGCTCTCATGCGGCTACGGGATGGTTGCAAACCCGCGCCCCCGTCGAACCTGGCTCCGAAATTACCCTGCGCTTCGCCATCTGGGATTCCGGAGACCCCGTCCTCGATTCTCTCGTGCTGATCGATAACTTCCAGTGGTCCGTCGACCCCGCTTCCGGTTCCTCCACCGAACCCGTACCCTCGCCTAAATAGCTTTTTCCCCATCGGTATTCGCAATCATGATCGTCTTCGTTCGGGTCCCTTCCTGGTGGGAACGTCGCGCCGCCCATCCCGAAAATGTCATGAGCCCGCTCGACATCGGCTATGCCGTCGCCCTGCTGGCGCGTCATGGTATCCCCGCGCGGATCATCGATCTCGAAGCCGAAGCCGACAGTTTCGAAATACTCATGAAAAGGCTACGGGAGCATCAGCCTTCCGTGCTTTTTCTTCACGCCATCACGCCCGGAATTCCCCACGCTCTTCGTATCGCCCGCTACGCCCGCGACCATTTCGCATCTCTTCAAAAAATCGTGGCGATCGGACAACATGCCAGCGTCGATCCGCATTCGGTTCTCGACGATAATAGCCCGATCGACCTGTGTTTGCGCGGTGAATTCGAAGCTGATGTCGTCTCCGTGGTGACCGACTCGACTCCGCCATCATCCGCCGCGTATCGACATCAGGAACAGATACACGTGGGCGATGGTCCCACCGAGATTCGGAATCTGGATGACTTGCCGTGGCCAGTGCATGAACGATTTCGCAGTCGTCGTTATCGAGTGTTTCATCCAACCGGTGTCCACAAACGCTGGCGATGGGGTTTCATCTTATCCAGCCGTGGTTGTCCCCATCGGTGCATTTATTGCTCCCCCACATTGCGCAACTCGTACGGAAAGACATACCGCGTTCGGTCGACGATCGATGTGGTGGATGAGCTTGCGTACCTCGACGCCTTGGGGTTTACCATCATTCACTTCAAAGACGATATTTTCACGCTATCTCGCGATCGAACGGCGTCGCTTTGCGAAGCGATTTTATCCCGTGGATTGCGGTTACGGTGGACCGCCCAAACGCGTCCGGATGCGGTCGATCTGCCTCTGCTCACCTTGATGAAGCGAGCGGGATGCATGACGTTGGGATTGGGCGTGGAAAGCGGTTCGGAACGAATGGTGCGAACCCTTCAAAAAGGCAACCGCGTGCAAGATGCTCGCAATGCATTTCGTTGGGCAAGACAAGTGGGAATCCGAACCGTAGGGTTTTTCTTACTCGGAAGCCCCCAAGAGACCGAGCAAGACATTCTTGCAACTCATGCGTTGATGCGTGAACTACGCCCAAACATGATCCAAGTGGCCTTTTTCACACCCTATCCCGGCGCCCCTGTTCATGAAAGCGTGCGAGAGCGGCATCTCGAACCACAAGCCTTCTCCCATTACAATCGGCTCATCAACCTCTCGCAGGTCTCCGACGAAGCGCTTCGTTCGTGGCAGCGAAAACTGTATTGGGATTTCCTCATGAATCGACGATTCATTGCCGAGTATCTTCGTTTCGAAACGATTCCGGCCCTCGTCAACCTCGATCAATTCCTGCCATTTCTTCGCTTGAGCGCGAAGTTCCTTACACGGCTCAACAAGAGTCAATGAGCTTGAAGCACGGATGAAAGGTCGCCCGACTCTGACGATCGCACCCTACGGGATCGTCATGAACTCAAACAACCGAGAGAGATCTCGATCTTTCCGTTCTTATCAGCTTGCACGGTGGAACAGAACGAAGGGCATAGAATCAAACGTGTCGGGTTGTTCTTGTCGTTGTAATACCACCCTTCACCAGCACACTGGCTGGCATCATCGACTTGCGGGACGTTCCGAGGAGTCCCTCCGCCGGGCGTAAAGGTCAACTGAACCAACGCCGGATCGATGACTCCGGCATCCGTGGTGGGCATCACATACTCACAACCCAATGATTTTTCGCGGATATCGTTGAGGGCCTGGATGAATTGCTGCGTCACGTTTCCACCCGTGTCCACCAGGTACGCTTTCTGGGTGCCCCCCGCGGCAGCGATCGCATTCATATTCGCAAGCGAAGTCCCCACACCGATGACGAACGTCAAAACCGATGGCGTCTGATTCTTTCCCGCGGCTGCGACGTTGGATATCTCAGGAATCGTCGATGGTGTGCAACTATAGGGATCCCCATCCGTGGCGAGAACGACGACGACGGTATGCCCGGGGTGTGTGTTTGCCCAATTCGTTGCGTATTGAATGGCCCCGGTGAGTGCCGGGCCCGTGGGCGTTCCTCCAAACGGCGAGGTGGCATTCAAGGAAGACTTGATGGCTCCCGCGCCACCGGGAAGCGTGGTTATCCCCACCGCGGGCGTGGAATAATGAGTCGTCGCGCAGGCTCGACAATAGGTGTTCCAACAAGGACCGTAGTTGCCACACTGGCCGTCGCTCGAGCAAGTGCTCGTATAGCCCGAGGGAAGGACAGGGAAGTACTGAAGACCTACGCCAATTCCGGCGGAAGCGCTGTCATCGACGAATCCTTTGACCGCGGCTACGACATTGTTCCAACGAGCCCCCTCCATGGAACTGGATTTATCCATCATGATATACATATCCAGAGGGGTAAGTTGTGCTTCGACGATGGTCTCGGCGCATGTGGCGTCGGGATTGAATCCATCAGGGGTGGGAGGGGCATCATAGGAAAAATCGACATCCGGACCGGCGTCGAACCCAGTGCCGCCACTGCCCCCGGTGGCACTGGAACCAGAGCTTCCGCCTTCAGGCCATTCGAATCCCCCGGCACCTCCCGTCGAACCTGTCGATGCGCCAGCTCCTCCATCCCCGCCAGAGCCTCCTACGCCTCCCGTGCCTCCGGTCGCGGGCTTCGCATCCCCAACCGAAGCGTCTCCAGCCGTTGCACCATGGGATGACGCGTCCGAAGAGTCCGACGAACACGCCATGAACCCCATGGTTCCCATCGCGAGGGAAGCGACGATGTACGGAAACCATTTTGCCATCCTATTAAGATGAAGTGGATTGCGGCGAGGGTCAACACCATCGATTTGGCTTATCGAAATCTGTCCGGGACGATCCTGCCGCCAGCCGCATGAGGCGCAAGATTCGGCGAGGAGTCAGATGTATTCGAACATACATGATCGCTCGCACCGTTTTCCATGTTCGTGATGGAACGACTTGCCCTTGGTTCGGCAGGTCAAGCAGCACGGATACATGCACCATGTCGAAAGGAAGGGTTCGCAGCGACGATGCGGACTGAATCGCCTGTCGGGCAGATTGGCCGTCTATCCCGATCAGGATATAGCCTGTCGTGACGATGTTCTTTCTTTGCGCGTAGGCAACGATCGGAAGAAATCGATCCAGGTCGAAATGGCGATGCAGCAGAATACGATGGTTTTCGTCGAGGCTTTCGATCCCAAATGCGATGGATCGTACGCCGGCCGCAGCCATGGCATCGATCAGTTCCTCATCCACGAGAGCGGGATGGTACCCGTTGGGAAGATCGATCCGAAATCGGGGATTCTGCTCGGAAAAAGCCCTCCATAAGCGCAAGGCGTAGTCCCTATCCAAACCGATGTTGTCATCCTCGAGCACGAGGGTATCCACGTGGTAGTCGCGGCGAAGCCTTTGCACCTCCTGCATGACTTGCTCGATGCTTCGAAGACGGAACGTGCCGCGAGACAAGGCATTGGCATTGCAATACCCGCACGACAAAGGGCAGCCTCGCGTGACAATTAGGTTCGTGCGGCGCGAAGAGCCAAATACGCCCCGACGATAATACGCTTCCAGGGGGAACACCGAGCGATCGGCAAAAGGCAATCGGTCGAGGTGAGGTTCGACCGATACGTGATCGTCTGGCGTCTGTCCCCGAAGAGTCACGCCAGGCACATCGAGCGAGCCGTTCAGCAGAGCGGCAAAAGGCGTCTCCCCATCGCCTCGAACGATGGCATCCGCGCGGGTTGCCTGAAGCGTTTGTCGTGGCGCAAGCGTGGCATGGGGACCTCCCACCACAACGAAGGAGGCGGGTTGGATTCGTCGCACTTGTTGAACGATGAATGCTGCTTCCGAAAGCGTGGTGGAAAGCGCGGTGATGCCCACGTAATCGAAGGGATGTTGGCGCAGCAGTTCGACGAGTTTTGCTGGCGGATCGATGCGCAAATCACAACCAAGGACCAACGCTCCCGCGCGTTTGGCTGCCGCGGCTAGATAAGCAAGCCCCAAAGGATAGGTGCGTTCCCTCGGACGAGAAGGATGTACCAGCAACACGCAACGTCGCAAAGCCGCCATGAGCCCTCAATCGAAGTACACCGAACGCAGGAGCATTCGCGCGGCAGTTCGCACCGATCGTTCGAATTCCTCACGGGTCCGAACTCGACGCAGGGCATGAACGACGTACCAGGGACGATAATAAAACAGAAAATAGGCGAGCTTGGTGATCGCCTCGATCTGCGTTTCCGTCAGCGTGGTCCAGGGGCTTGGCAACCGCTCTTCGGGCGCTGTTCCGCGAACGTAATCGCGCCAGTAATCCCGGCCGGTTTGGGTGCGCAGCAGATCGTAGAGCGGTGTGTTGGGTTTCGCAATCGTCCGAGAAAACTGCGCATAATCAAGCCCCAACGACATCGCGAACAAGATCGTTCGCATCGCCGTGACAAGCGTTTCCTCAGGACTGCCGAGCATGAAAAATCCCAACGGACGAACCCCCTCCCGTTGCAACAAAGCCACCGCTCGTCGTGCCGTACTCGGTTGCACGTGCTTGTGCAACGCGGACAATATAGCGTCATTCGACGATTCGATGCCGAGATATACTTGCCGAACACGCGCGTGGGCAAGCGCACGAGCAGTATGAGCATCGATGCTGTCGACCCGTGCCCGAATCGAATATTCCATATCGGATGGCGCGCGAGCCATGGCCTCGAGCAATCGTGAGGTTCGCGACGATGAGGTGAGAAAACTTGCATCGAAATAGTCGATCTCGCGAACACCGTAGCGGTCGTATACCTCGCGTATCTCCGCTTCGACATTGTCGACGGAACGTACACCGCGAGGCATGCGGGTTATCGCGCAGAAGTTGCAGGTGTGAGGGCAACCAAGCGTGGTCAGAGCAATGGTGAAGTTGCGCTTCTGCGAGATGAAAGAATAGTACCGCGAGTTGTCCAAAAGATGACGAGACGGCCACGGAAACGCATCGAAATCGGGTGGTTCGGAATGCGCAGGGTGGACGACCAACTCCCCCTCGACCTTGCACCCCACCCCAGCAATCGAATCGATCGTGCCACCGCCATCGAGCGCATCGAGCAAGGCCGGCAACGACTTGTCCGCATGACCCACCACGATGAAGTCGATTTCCGGGTGCTCTAACGTCTCCCGAGGATATACCGAGCAATTGACGCCGCCCGCCAAGATAACGCACCCAAGCCGCGCTTTGATACGACGCGCCCATGCCAGCGTGTCGCGAAACATATAGGTCGAGAAATATAGACCTACGGCGTTCGGACGAAATTCCTGCAACTGCGTCAATACTTGGTCTTCCGACGCTCGCCCCAATCGAATATCCGCGTTGGCATCGAAGATACGCACCGTATGCCCCGCTCGCTCCGCGATGGCAGCCGCATACGCCACGTTGATGGGTGGAAATAAACCGAAATCCTCGTCCACCACCGAGATGTTCTCCTCGAACCGCTTGTGGTGATAAGGAGCAAAAACGAAGGCAAGCCTCATCGCATTGGCAACGTTGACGAGCGGAATAGAAGAACAAAGCACATCGTCGCCCCCAGTATGGTGGAGTGAATGTCCGAGCACAAGCGAACACGTCGGCAAGTCGACACGGGATTCGACAGCTCACCTTGTGACTCGAACGCAATACCTAACGGTCCACCCGCTCATTTCCGGAGATGAACGGATCACCCTTGCCATCGATTGGGTAACCACCGGCGCTTCTTGCATGCTGCCCGCTGTAAGTGTACAGCACGCTCGCATGTTGTTGCAGCCGACCATTGTGGTGGAACGACCGCCAGAAGGCCCTGCAAGGGGCAAATGGGAAGGGGCGCCATGGATGATCATCGCGCTCGTGGTCGTGGCCGTGCTTGGCACATCGGCCTATTGGCTCATGCAACTGCGAAAGCCGCGCAATCCCCAACCTTGATGCCCGAACACCATCCAGGAGAACCATAACATGGCAAATCCACAGGTATTTTTCGATATCACCATCGGAGGAGCCCCCGCCGGTCGCGTCACCTTCGAACTATTTGCCGACGTCGTCCCCAAAACCGCCGAAAACTTCCGCGCCCTTTGCACAGGAGAAAAGGGCATGGGTCGAAGCGGAAAACCCCTTCACTTCAAAGGCTCCAGCTTCCATCGCATCATCCCCAACTTCATGTGCCAGGGTGGGGACTTCACTCGCGGAAACGGAACCGGCGGAGAATCCATTTACGGTGAGAAATTCGCCGACGAAAACTTCAAGCTCAAGCACTCCGGGCCTGGAACCCTGTCCATGGCCAACGCCGGGCCCAATACCAACGGATCCCAGTTTTTCATTTGCACCGCGGATACGAGCTGGCTCGATGGAAAACACGTCGTGTTCGGCCGCGTGATCGACGGCATGCAAGTCGTTCAGCAAATGGAAGCCGTGGGCTCACGCAATGGCGCCACCAGCAAACCTGTCGTGATCGCCGATTGCGGCCAGCTTTGATGACGCTACCCTTTGCCGATACCCTGCCTGCCGCACCCCCGCCCTTTCGCGGATAACCCCGCTTCGAACAGCCAGATTCCCGTTCGTCCACACGTATAGGCCATATGCCTAATCCAATGGGAATTGACCCGTCGGAGCCACCGTGTGGCGCGGTACGTCGACCTGCTCATCACGAACCACGACACACCGGCCCAACACCAAAACGTCCAGGTTCGTACGAAGAAAACAACCGTATGCGTCCGCGGGCGTACATACAATCGGTTCCCCGCGAACGTTGAAACTCGTGTTGACCAGAACGGGACACCCCGTACGCTCCGCAAACGCTTCCAACAGCAGTCGATACCGACCATGACGCCCATCCACCGTCTGTACCCGCGCCGTGCCATCGATATGCGTGACCGCCGGTAAAGGTGTCACGTCGCCCCGAACGTTGACGACGAACAGCATGTACGGGTCTTCGTAACCGATGGGAACATCGAACCATTCGTGTGCCCGCTCGGCGAGGACAGAAGGTGCAAACGGGCGAAATGATTCACGAAATTTTATTTTCAGGTTGAGCGTATCGCGGTGCTGCTGGCTTCGTGGGTCCGCAACAATGCTGCGATTGCCGAGCGCTCGCGGGCCGTATTCCATTCTGCCTTGGAACCATCCAATCACCGCTTGTTGCTCGAGAAGGTCCGCGACCCGCTCACATAGACTGCGATCGTCAGGGTACCGCTGAAACCTCAGCCCTTTGGATTGCAAAAAAGCTTCGAGTTCATCATCGCTGAAGCAGGGACCCAACAACGCCCCTTGCATCGTATCGCCACCATGCACGATTCGAGGCTGCGAAAGAAGCTGGTGCCAAACAAATAGCGCGGCACCAAGCGCGCCCCCGGCGTCACCCGAAGCCGGCTGAACCCATACGCGTTCAAATGGACCATGAGAACGTAACCAACCGTTGGCCACGCAGTTCAATGCAACACCGCCCGCAAGACACACGTTTTTCTCACCCGTGTGCTGGTGAAGATGACGCGCACATCGAAGCACGATCTCTTGGGTCACCGCTTGAATCGATGCTGCCAGATCCTTTTCCCGCTGCGTGATCGGTGCCTCCGGCTGTCGGGCTGGCCCCTCGAACAATCGATGGAATTTCTTCGATGTCATCGTCGAACCATGCGCAAAGTCGAAATACGAAAGATCGAGGCGAAATGATCCATCCGCTCGAAGATCGATGAGATTATCCATGATGGTCGGCACAAATCGCGGCTGACCATAAGGCGCCAATCCCATCAATTTGTATTCGCCAGAGTTGATGCGAAATCCCGCCAAATGGGTGAACGCTGCATAGAGCAACCCCAACGAATGCGGAAACCGCTGCTCGAACAAAATCTCCAACCGATTGCCGTCTCCAACTCCGATCGTCGCGGTGGCCCATTCGCCAACCCCATCGAGCGTCAACAAAGCCGCGCGCGTAAAAGGCGAAGGAAAAAACGCACTGGCCGCATGTGATTCGTGGTGCTGCACGAACGTAAGACGATGCTGGGGGACACTCCCAAGACTTCGAGATATCTCCCGAGATAGATGCAGCTTGACGCCCATCCACGATGGAACGGCCCGCAGAAATGCCCGATACCCGCGCGGCGCAAACGCGAGCCAGGTGTCGATCAGCCGCTCGAGCTTTCGATAAGGTTTTTCATAGAAAACAACATATTCCAAGTCGGATGACGCCAGGCCCCCTTGCTTCAGACAATACGAAATGGCCTGATTCGGAAACGATGGATCATGTTTGATCCTTGAAAAACGCTCTTCCTGAGCCGATGCCACAATCCGGCCGTCGATGACCAAAGCCGCCGATGCATCGTGATAATATGCCGACAAACCCAAAATGGCCGTCATGGGCGAGGGTTAACCTTAATCATCGAGCCATATTGCGTCGAGAAACCGAATCATTCGCAAACCTTCCTTGTTCACCCTTTCCTCGCCCTCCTTCGCACACGAACGTTTTTGTTCCTTGGCAGTTCGACCTGCGCCGGTGTTGAATGCTACCCGCCCATGCCCGCCGCCATACCCATTCCCGCCTTTCGACGCGCCCTATGCCTTGGCTCCGCGCGTCTGGTGTCCTCCGCGCCCTGGCGCTTTGCCAAAGTCATCGGCATCATTCTGGCCATTTCCTTCACCTTCGCCATCATCTACCTATCAGGCCATGGGCTCGGCCACCAAGTCCATCCCATCGTAGCCCGAACCGCCGTGCTGATCGCCTGGCTCGGTGGTGCCGTCATCGCCCTGTGGAACGCGGGCGACCGTGCCAAAGCAGACCACCTCGATGGTATCGATGCACTCGCCCGAACCCACGGCATCGACCCTCATGCCCTCATCATAAGTAGATTCCTCGCCGTCGCTTTGCGCGTGACCGCACTCGTCATGCTCACCTGTTTGCCTGTCGTGATCGCTTCCATTGCCGTTTCCCCTTCCTTCTCCGATGCGCTGAAACGCACCTTGTCACTGCTTCCCCTCGCCGGATTCGCCACCGCGGTCGGACTCGTCACCGGCCCCCTGGCGGGAACCTGCGGTTGGCTCGCGCCACGCCATGGTCGCTCCTGCCTGGCGGTGGTGGTGTTTATCCCTTGGTTTCTCGATGGCTTGGGAACGACATCGCACGCGGGCTCGAACTCGATCCTCGGGTTGCTCGGAACCTTGGCGGACTTGGTAACCAGGGTGGGAACCTCATGAATCAACCCGTCCTTCGAACCCATGCGCTCACCGCCCGCGATGAACAAGGAGGCATCTACGGCCTCGAACTCGCTTTGCCCGCGGGACCCGTGGGCGCCTTGCTCGGCACTCCCTCCGATGGCTCGAGCGCCCTCGCCAAGACTCTCGCTGGACTGCTTCGCCCCACCATGGGCTCCGTGCTCATCGCGGGAAAAAATCCCCACCAGTCTCCGCAATTGAGACGCTCCCTCGGCGTGCTCATGCCCGATGCCAACTTGGCGGATGTTGGCTATGTACGTGAATTAATTGCGTTTGCTCGCGGTCTGCGCGGCACGGAGGCCCCAAGACACTCTTGGTATGAACCCCTCGGAATCGATTCTTTGGCCCCGCGACAGGTGGCTTCCCTCAACCCACGAGAAGCACGTACCGTCGCCCTTGCCTTGGCCCTCGCCGTCGCTTCCCCCACCGCCCTCATCCTATTCGACCCGCTCGCGGCGGACGTGACCGCCCATACCCTACGGCCCTTGTTGAAAGAGAAAGCGGAACAAGGCGCTTGCCTGCTCGTGATCACGCCGTCCGTACAAGATGCGATCGCCCTTTGCGACGATATGGCTACCCTCGAACGAGGCCGGATTGGACGCGCTTTGGGCCAACCAGATGTAGACGTGCTGGTGCCAGGAATGCCCGCCGAATTGCGCGTGTGGTGCGACCATCCCCGACGATTGCTCTCGGCCCTTTCGCTCGCTGCCGAAGTGAAATCCCTGTCCTGGACCGAAATGCACGAAGGGGGGATGGTGCTCGTTCGCTGCTCTGGCGCGGAGTCTTGTGCAAAAACCATCGCCAAGGCCGCCCTTCAGACGGGGGTCGAAGTGCGCGCCATTCAACAGACCATCCCGGGAACGCCGGAAGTATACGCCGCCTCCGCTGGCATCATGCTAGCCAAACACCATCAAGCTGCTTATGCCGCTACCGTCGCGGAGGAGCGCTCGTGAACCGATTCGCCTTGGCGATGGGTGGGCGACTGGCTCTCCAACGACTCCGCGGCCGCTCCACCTTGCTTATCGCGGCAACTTCCGGTGCGTTTTGTACCTTGGCGGCTTGGGCAGAACGACATGCGGACCCCGCCAGCGCCGCAAGCCATGCCTTGCGGGGAGCGTCGTTCGGTTTGATCATTCCCCTGGCCACCCTCGCTGTCGTGACCCTGGTTTTCCAGCGTCATAGACCCGACGATGCCGTAGGATGCGCTGCCGTGTTGGGCGCCAACCGACGCCTCATCGTGGTGGGGGCGCTGCTCGCCACGAGCATCATATCGGCTTTCCTCGGCCTCGTTATCGCTGCGCTTACCGTCCTTGTTGCATTCGCTCGAATCGACGCACTCGTGGTTACCGATCTTTTGACTTCCGCGTGGATCGGAGCGCTGTCCGGATTGGGATATACATGGTATTTCGGCGCTGCATCGACCCTCGGACGTCGTGGAGGCGGACGATGGCTTGCCTGGGTCTTCGATTGGCTCTTTGGTTCGACGCTAGGAGTTGGCGCGACCTTGTTTCCCAAGTCTCATCTGCTCAACTTGTTGGGGGCGGAACCCGTGATGGGTCTGACACAAAAGCAAAGCTTCGCCGCGCTTTTGGGAATCGCATTCGTGTCGGCCGCCGTGTTGGTGGCGCGTATCCGAAAATGATATATCCGGCCCTTCACCCAACGAATCACGATGCCGTCCACACCGTCTGCGCAATCCCCTGCGCCGCGCTGCCATCGCTGCCGTTTTCGCCTTTGGAGACGTTCAATGCCGTATGTGGCTTTGAGATCATGGCACCACCGGGAAGGGCCGCGCATCATGGTTTTTCCGTGAGCGTCGAACCGAAAACAGCATGATTGCCGGGGGTATCACTCAATAAGTTGAATATCACCCCTATCTCTGTGGACGATGCCGTAACCTTTGGGACAGGCGATCGTTCAAATTCAAATCATTAATGGTAATCATGTGAAATATAAGGGAAAAATTATCGGTCGGGCACCTACGGGACGATGTATTGTTCTTGAGCCATCCCCGCTGCGGCCTTGCTGTCTCCGGCTTTTCCCCCGTTGGACTTTGACAAGGCGGTTGCCACCCACGTTATTTTAGCGCCGCCGAGTTGGAGCAGGGTAATCGACGGTCCACCTGCGCCGCCGCCACCATTTCCCCCTCTTTTGCCGTCACCACCGGGACCTCCCGCGTTGGCTTGCACGGTCTCCGTCTTGTTTTGTACGCACTGGCAGCCATACGTAGTCGTCTCGTACCTGCAGTTCAGGACGCAGGAGGCTTCCCCAGGGTTTCCTGTAGTTCCCGGTAATCCGGATGTACCTGGTGCTCCGACTGTGCCATCTCCTCCGTCAAGCGCGCGGACGCTCGAACCGATCAATTTCACGATACTGTTACTTCCTTCCGCGTAGATCCCGAAAGAACCGCCTCCTCCACGTCCACCCCCGCCACCACTACCCCCTTTTCCGCCACAACCGCACGTCCCCCGCACGGTGATCGAGGACTTCGAGCTTGCCGAGGTATCACAGCTGCTATTGTTTGCACAAGGATGCCGACATTGGTCGATACACACCGGATCCGATATCTTAGTTTCACCGGCAGTACCGTTATGTCCAGTGACTCCGGGGAGGCCGTTCTGTCCATTTCCTGGCTCGTAACCATGGGGCAAATACTTGCCTTGTTGGGCACTAACACCCGGATCGCGGTCATTTCCGCTTTGCCCATCACTGCAGTTCGTTTCCAGCGATGTGCAATTGGGTGACGTTGCATCGATCGTGACCGTCGCCTGCCCCCCCGATTGCCCCGCGCACGCCTCCACCGCCACATCTTCGAGAATCAGAGTCGCCCCATGCACCATAATTCCATAACACGACTTACCGGGCGCGTTGGGCTGCGCGTTCTCTGTCAGGGTGGCCTTCACCGTCAATGTGCGAAGCGTGAACGCGTCTGACCCATATTTCGCTTCCAATCCAACCGGCAAAGGCGATGCCAACACAGTATCGTTCCGGGCGTTCGGGGAACACATCCGTTTCCAGGTATTCCCATCCAGCTTCCACCCGCCTATGATCGTCAGCCCACCATGTGAGTTTTGCAACGAGATGGATTCCGAATAAACCCCTGCGTCGAGCACCACGAGCATGAGATTTTTTTGCAGCGCAACCGCCAATGCCTTGCCTACACTGCCAAGCGGCGATGAAGCGGACCCGTCTCCCGTCGTGTCGCTCCCTTTATCCGCACTGACGTAAACGGCCTGTGGCGGTTGTTCCAAGGGATCACAGTCCCCAGCCCCGCTTTCACTGGCTTCCTGGATCACATCCGCAGAACCCTCGACCGCCCCATCGACAACCTCCCCATCCCCCAACGTGTCTTCCGGCCTATCCACAGCCGCATCTACCGGCTTTTCGGCGGAGGCGTCGCCTACATCACTCGTGAACGGGTCTCCCGCGCAACTTACCAGATACAATGACGCTAACAAGGCCATGGCCGAAGCGCCAATCGAGGTTTTGGACGACTGCCCCTGCATCATGAGTTTCTCCGCGAATGATGTAAGAAGTAATAGCATAACTATGACGACTATCACTGTTTGACAGTCCATTGCAGTTTGAATTAATTCTGGAAATATAAAGACAAATGAGAAAATTGAAAAGCGAATTGCTATGTCGTGAGCGAATGTCGACGCTCTGCGGATTTATGGGACCTTGTATTCCTCTTGGGCCATCCCCACTGCCGCATCGCTGTCACCGCCTTTTCCTCCCGCGGAAACGTGCAATTCGGTGCCATACCGCGTTACTTTGCCGGCACCCAGTTGGAGTATCGCAATCGACGGTCCTCCCGCGCCTCCGCCGCCATTTCCACCATTTCCGCCGTCACCGCCTTTCCCGCCTTCAAATCCTTTCACCATCGTTGTTTGAGAGTTGCTTGGCGTGCAGTAGCAGTTGCCCCAGCTGATGATTGGAAGGCACTTATTGACGCACTTTTTTTCTGGCCCAGGATCTCCAGCGGAACCACTGGTGCCAGGAATCCCTGGAAGGCCGGCTGCACCATCCCCGCCTTCGCGCGCACGGACGAGCGAACCCAAAATCTTGACGACGGCTTTGCTTCCTTCCACATAAACCCCGAAAGAACCGCCTCCCCCAGGACCTCCCGAGCCAGCGTATCCCCCTTCGCCCCCACAACCACACTTGCCTTGCGACTCGACGGTGACTACCGCGGCGTTGTTGCATGTGCTATTTAAACAGGCGGTGGGGCATTCAAGGCAGTCGTCATCGATGGCAAGCCCGCCTTTTTTCCCATTTTCCCCATTGGCTCCCGGTGTGCCGTTGTCCCCATTCGCTGGTAGGTAACCATCCGGTGTATAGCTTCCGGCGTCGGCGCTATTCCCATTATCTCCAGGATCTCCGTCGTTTCCCTTGCTGCAATTGGTCTCCAACGAAGAGCAGTCTGGAGGGTCATTACCAAAATAGAGCGTGACGTCTCCCGCCGATTGCCCCGCACACGCCTCAACCACCACATCCTCGAGGGTCAGATGCGCGTCATGCACAAGTATTCCATAGCAAGATTTCCCCGGCTCGTTGGGGTTCGCCCCCCCGCTTTCCGTGGATTTCACCGTCAACGTGCGAAGTGTGATGCCCTCGGCCCCATGCTTGACTTCCAATCCCACGCGCGTGGGCGAGGCTATCACGGCAAGCTCCCGGGCTTGCGCTGAGCAATTCCTTTTCCACGAGGTCCCATCCATTTTCCATCCGCCGGTGATCGTTACCCCACCATGCGCGCTGTCCAAGGTGATGGCTTCCTTGTAGGTTCCCTCATCGAGAACCACGAACGCCGCTTTCTTTTTCGCAGCGAGCGCTAACGCCGTGTCCACACTGCCAAGCGGTGAAGAGGCCGACCCATCGCCAGTCCCATCATCGCCGTTGTCCGCGCTGACAAATACTGCCTCAGGCGGTTGTTCCGACGGATCACAGGCTTCGGCCTCTGCCTCGTCGGCCTCTTGGACGACATCGGCCGAACCTTCGGTCGCACCATCGATACCCCCTCCGTCCACCGATGTATCCGCTGCGGCGTCGACGGCTTTTCCGGAGGAGGTATCGACCGCCTTGTCGTCGAAAGAATCCCCGGAACAACCAGCCAGCAACGCCACGGCCAGCAACGACATGGCTTGTATTCCCATATTTAAAGAAAACTCGTGCATGATGATTATCTCCAACGTTGATATCCAAAACGATAGCATAAAAATAAGCGCTACCACGTTTTTGAGGTTCTCCTTTCCAATCCCGGCTAGGGGAAACATGGGCTCAGCGCCATGGATTCACGTTGGCCGTTGAACGATAAGACATTGATTTATTTGAATAAATTATGAGTTCCGCAGGGGATGCTGCTTCGATGATCCTTGCTTTTTCGTCCGGCGAATCGTCGCTGCGCCATTCGCCCCGCTCAGCCAAGCTCCACCGGATGCCCTTCCGCTTTCCACGCCAAAACGCCCCCTTCGAGCACCGAAACGTCCGTCAACCCCTGCCGCTGTAACACCGAAGCCGCCAGTACCGCCCGCGCCGTCGTCCGACAACTTACCACGACTCCCCCCGGCCGCCCTCGTAACGACTCCCCTTGCGCTTCAAGATGCTCCAACGGCAACAACAACGCCCCAGGAACGCGCCCGAGCGTCGCGTCATGATACTCATCCTCGGACCGTACGTCGATGACCTGAGGCGCCCTTTCCGACCGCAATGCCTCCACCAACTCCGAAGGCGACAGACGACGAACCGCCTCTTGTCCCACGTCGCCCGCTGGCCTCGATTCCACCGCCGCACAGGCCAGGTTGCTTCGAAGCGCATCGAAAGAACGACCTTCCGTGGGTTGACGAAAATCATTTCCTACACGAGACGTAGATTTCGACCCCCCGCCATCGCCGTGACGCTGTAAAGCCTGCGCAAGAGCAAGCATCAACACCCGAGGCCTCGACGGATCGACATGGGTCCCATATACGGATAGAGTCGGCTCCAATCGTTCGAACCGTTGCACGGTCTCCTGCCACGCTTCCGCATTGGAACAACTTTCGCCCGAATGGCCCATCGCGCCTTGATCGAGCGCATCTCCCGTCAAAATTCGATCGGGTAACCATAAACTGATGCTGTCGTAGGTGTGACCGGGGGTCGAAAGCACTTTCACACGAAGCGCGCCCACCATGAGTTCATCACCATCCCGCACCCTTTTTTGTACGCATGCCCTCGGCGCTTGATGATGCATCACCAAAGGCGCGCCGCTGCGACGAGACAACTCCGCGGCGCCAGAAACGTAGTCGGCATGAGTATGCGTATCCACGACCGCCACCAGCCGCAGGCGTCGCTGTCGCAACTCCGATTCGTAACGCTCGAGATACTCCTGCACGGGATCGACAACGATGGCCTCTTGACCATCGGCGATAAGGTACGACCAGGATTGTGCATTCGGAGGATTGAGAGAAATGAAAATCATTGTGGCACCTGTCGTCGTAGGAGCACCCACACGACAGGAAGGTTCCGCCAAGGGGAACTATCCGAAGTGGGATAGTTGGGCCGCGGACAAAATAGGCTCCGTACCGTGAAGGCCGCTGGCAGATATGCTGAACCCCTAGCTATCGCTAGGTGGGATACCTATTGTCGCTTCTGGCCTCCCGGTGAGGAGGTTCCGGGCCTGGCTCTCCACGACTCATTCGGTATCCCGTACTCAATCGCAATCGGGATTCTTCTTGCTTCCACCTGGCGCGCCCCACAGAGGGAGCCTGTCAAACGTAAACCCAGCCCGCGCGTTGGTCAATCCACAGAACCATCTTTCCTGGAGACCGCCACCTCCCGCGTACGCGCCTGGTTCAGAACTTCATTTCGACGGTAAATCAGCGCGTGGGTAAGGTTGTGACGCCATAATTCCATGCCATCACGGAAATAGCTACGGGCCGGATCCGCAATTTGGCCTCCCGCAAGCGCTACCGCCGCCTCCGGGCCGTTGCTTGTAAACCGAACCGCAAGACGTAACGCCGGCCCTTCGTGGACAGCGAAAAGAGGCGGCGACCCGGGACCCAGCCGCGCCAACGAATAGTCCGCCGTGTCTACCGTATACAATCCTCCCGTTCTCGGAAAACCATTGGGAAAGATACGATCGGATTCCGACGGGACCGCCAAAAGACCCATCGATGGATCCGGCGCCGCCAAACGAACGGTATGGACCAACCCCCACCGCCACCGATTCCTATCGTCGCCAAGATGCTCGCTGAGCCAATCGATGGCGTCGAGCCACGATGTGACGAGACGCTCATCGCGCGATTCGAGGGGATCCGTCGTCAGGTCATCCCACAACAGACTGTCACGCAAGGACATATCATAGCTTGCAAGCGATTCTGCTCGGGTTTCCAACAAATGGAGCAAAGTTCGGACCGGCAAGCTTTCCGATATCGCCAGCCAACCTTGCATCCCTAGGCCCATCGCCCCCATCTCATCGGCAAATACATTGTGGAACAATCGAGTGAGCCAGGCGTGAAACATCAGCGAAGCACGCGACGCCAACGCATCCCTCGAGTCTAGCGTCAAGGACATATCGGCTGTCGTCACACCCGTACGCATCTCAAATTGTGCATCTTTTTCCCATGATTCCATAAGCCCTAGCCAATGGTCGGCGTCAAAAGTCGCGAAACGGCTCGAATGGGCCAGCTCCGTCAACAACGGGTAGGTGCCCGGCTTCTGTTGTTCCCGCTGCACACGCTTCACGGCATCGACCCAATGCGGCACCAATCGAGCCGCCAAATCGGAACCCACGTCCGATTGAATCGATATCGCATCGGCCAACGTGATGGGCTCGACCGCGGCCTGTAGCTTGTCCCGAAGACGCCCTTGCCGGAAACCGATGTCGAAACTGCAGGAGAAAAAGGCCGACGACCCATCCGCCAGCCTGTCGTTGGAAGGATCGTTGTCCAAAGTCGTACCCACTGGGTCGGCGTTCGCCGTCACTACATAACCAGAACTCGGACGCTGGACCCATGGGATGGATGAAAGCGCATACGTGCCCACCCACTCCGCAGTGCCATCACCAGGAAGAGCCAAACAGGGAAGACGACCCTCGTACTTTCGCGCATCCCACGCGAGGGCACGATCGTCGCGACGGACCACGAGCGTGGGCGCCACGTAAAGCACCTCATCCACATCCGCCACCACATGGCTTCTTACGGAAGAAGGAGCAAAACCCGCCTGCGATAGCACATGCTCCACCCCTTCGGCCGCCAGGAGCGATAGGGAGAACTCCAGGTCACGCGTTGGGCTCAGCCCAGACCATCGAACCGATAAAGCCCCCAAATCAGGCTGAAGCGGAGCCACTTGGTGGTCGACAAGAATCGGAATGATAGGGCCATGATGCGGCACAGCGCGAACGTCGATGACAATGTCTTGCCCTTCGGCCACGGCAATCGTCTCTTGCCGCACTTCAAGGGGGATCGAATCGTTTCCCACCTGCACCGCTTGCGCCGTCGCATCGAGACGCTCGACATATACATCCGCCACATCGAAGGAACTCGCCACCGGACTCCAGGCTAAATCTCGGTGAAAACCGTAAGCGACACCAGGCACACCCGGCAGAGAAGCTCCCGTGACATAGGGCCCGTCGACGCCATGAGCGTTGGCAATTTGCAAGTGAACGAGCCACAAAGGCGGAGGTGAGGTCAAACGAAAATGCGCATCGACCGCGAGCACCGAGCCGCCGGAAACAGAACGAAGGGGAGCCACCGCCCATGCGTTGGTTCCCACATTGCCCTTGGCACCAAACGCAAGGCCAGCGCGCTTCCACGCCTCGAGGCTCGGAGTCAACGCGGATAGATGCGGAATCATTGGGATATTGGCTGGCAGCCCATCGCGAGGAGACAAGCTCGACCCATGGTCGAGAGAATAGGATTCCACCGTGATCTCAGGGCGAGATGGCGCAAAACGTAGCAGGTCCGGAAGCATGCCAGAACGCTGACGTACCTTTGGGTTGGGGCTGTGTTGTGTTGCGCGTACCAGCGCTGTGAATTGCGTTGCCGCCAACTCCTGCCCGATGGACCAGGACATGGCAAATTGCATCAACTTGTCGATGAGAAGCGCGTCGATGGCGGAAAAAGGCTCAAAGTGCGAAGCTTGCCATGCGGGCCCAGCAGGAGGAAGAGCAGCTCGACCTTCGCGGATCTCCGCAAACCATTGAGAAACACCATCGGCAAAAGCCTCGACCCACGGACGAACCACGGGGTTCATGGCCGCCCATTCGAGCTGCGCGACGGAACGAAGCCCAAGCGTTCTCATCACGATGTCCTGATCGATGGTCGAAGGCGATACGGCCCCAAGGATTTGCGCCGTTCGCCCATCCGCCGTCCTTCGCAACAACTCGATTTGCGCCGCCCGATCCCTCGCCATCGCGTATCCCTGCGCTCGAAAGGCGTCCGCATGGGTCTGGGCATAGATATGAACCACGCCGTGCGTATCGCGCACGATGTCGACCGGCGCAGAAAGACCCGCAAGGTCGATGGTGCCATTGACGTTCAACTCGTTGCCTAGGGGCCCTTTTTCGACCGGCGGCGCGGAAGTAGGCGAAGGCCGGGGCCGCACGTATCCGTCTGAATCCCAGCAGCCGACCAAAGCGATGAGAGACGCGATTGCCCACGGTGCTCGATGCCGAATGGACATGTGCAGACGGTAGCGGGAAAATGAAAACCGTGGAACCCGTGAAACCAACAAAGAGGCCCGCGGGGTTTCGAGGGAGTAGGGTAATAGTAAATATAGGTAAAATATGGGTTTTTCGTGATATTGGGCACGATACCAAGGACGGCAGACGCAAAACTGGGCCATCCGAAAGGTTTTCGGCAAGCTTGAGACCATGAGCTTGGCAAACGTATCCGATCCCCGCTGGCAGCAAATTGGCGAGGTGAGGTTTCTGGGGGCTTCCTCCAGGGTGCGGTTGCGAAGTGCGGCAGAATCAAGCGGATGGTTGATGGTGAATGTGCCTCCCTTGGGGCCAGGAGCCCGAGGACAACTCACCACACTTATCGAAGAAGCCGTGGAAACAGCGCTACAACGACGAGGCGCTCCTCCCTCCGGCTTGAACGTTCACGCCGAAAGCACGCAAATCATCGAAGACCAATTGTATCGAGCCCAACGAGTCGGCGCCCATGGCATTGCCGTCGCCCTCGAATCCCTATCCGGTCTCATTGGCGCCCAAGGCGCCCTCGGCGACGACGATAGCGCGTGCTTGCGTTTTTATTCCAGCGCGGCAAGCCGCTACCCCTTCGCCCTATGGCTGTCTTCCACCGATGTGAGCCTTCGAGCTTATGGGCCCCCTCTGGCGCTGCAAGATTTGCTCGGCGCAAAGGCGGAATTAGACACAAGAACCATCCTGCCCTCCACTGCCCCCGCGCTGACATCGACCGTAACATCCCCCAAAGATTGGCGACACTACGCCAAACTCATCGACGATGCCCACGGTCCCAAACCCTTGTCCGCGGTGGAAAAACTCTTCGAGCAAGCCTATACCCCTCTCGCCGAAGCCGTCCGACAAGGAGAAAACGACCGACGCGCGCGACAGAGCCTGCTGCAGTTCGCGGAAGCGTTCGAGAAAAGCTATAAAGAGGCTTTCATCGCCGCAAAAGTCACCCACAAACGGCCGACGATGGTGCTCGATATCCCCGGCATCGCCTCGCGGATCGGAAGACTCCACGGCACCCGCGGGATCACGTTGGTTCTCGTCGACGGCATGCGCTACGACGTGGGATTGCGATTGGAACACGTGCTTCAGGAAGAGTTGCGCGGCACGGCGGTGCTGGCCGAACGGGTATTGCTTTGGTCCGCATTGCCCGCGGTGACCGCCGTGCAACTTCGATTGTTGGAGCGAGGCGTTCAAGCCTTATCCGAGCCCCTTGACTCACAAGAACTGCGAGAAGCCGAATTGCCTATCGGACGCGGACGTACCGCCTCGATCCTTCGTCGTATCCGAGTGGGAGGGCGAGAACTGCATAAACTCGATGTCATCCAAGCCGACCTCACCACCTCCGGCCTGCCAGAAGCCCAGCGACTCGATGCCCTCGCCCGCGCGGTCGCATTCCCTTTGCTCCAGCTTACTTCCCAACTACCTGCCCAAACCCTGCTGTTCATCTTCGGCGATCACGGTTTCGTGCTGCCCTCCCATGAAAAAGGAACCGGTCCGGCCATGGCCGCGGGCGCACGACCCGAAGAAGTGCTCGTGGCAGGGCAAGCCTGGGTGGTCGGCAGCGTACATTGAACCGATCCACGATGCGCAAGACGATGAGTCCTCTGGCGCGCGTAAATCGTAACCAATTGAAATGTATAATGAAATTATAGAAGCGAAGGGCCGCGCTACTCGCAGTATTCCGCGCAGATCTCCGAGTCCCCTGTGCTGCATAAGCAAGTCGAGCACACATCCTCACAGCCCATACAAGATGGCGGCTTGCACGAGGGTTCGGTGGTGTCGTTACCGACGTCATCATCGAAATCAAAATCCCCTCCGGCGCATTCATACAGTGCCGTCAACTGGTTTGGACAGGAGTCCGGATCGAGCGCGAACTCTCCTTCGATATCACAGTAAAACGTACAATCCCTGAACACGGCCGTGATCTCTGACAAGCAGCGCTCCCCTCCCATCTGGGAGATAAGCTCTGGGTACTCCTCTGCACAAGCGGAAAGGCACTCGCTTTCGGACACTGGTGTACAAGCCAAGTCGGACAATTTGTTGCAAACGGCTTTGCATAAAGCGGTTGCGGACCCCTCCGACGAGCCATTCGAGCCACCTGACGTTTCCCCCGACGATCCGCTGGACTCATGGTTGGAAGGTAATGAATCGCCGGAACGAGAAGGGGTTTCTGTATTACTACTCGGGTTTTCTGTCCAAGAACTCGTTGGCTCGCCGTTCCCGTCGTTCAGGCTCAGTCCAGATTGGCCCGAACCACCGTCGCCACAAGCGACCAGCATGAGGAACGCCCATGGGGCAACGATATTGCGAATCGGCTGGGTCATGGCAAACCTCCTGACTACGCGGTACGTTCACTATTTTAGATCAGAAATAATAAAGTGCCGCCACGTTCGTTGTGAAAATATTCCACGGGTTGTCGTGAACGGTCGTACCCAGCCGTGTAGCTGAGGCTTCTACTTTGCTTTTTTGGTCCGCCTGCTTGGTTTCCGTTTTGGCCGACGCGGTGCTGAATTGAAGGCCGACGCTGCCTTGTAAGGACAACTCGGGAACTCCAATGAAACCGAAATGAAGCTCCGCACCTGCTCGTGCGCCAATATCGAACCTCATGCCGCTGTAGTCGATGTCAGCTTCGCCCCTTTCCGCGCTTCCCGTACCCATTCCGAAGTTCGCCTCCGGAATGATTTGAAAACTATAGTGTTTTCCTTCGCGAAGGCTCAAAGGCACACCCGCATGGATAATGAACGCCGTAAAACTGGGATCGTCCTCCGTTTCCGAAGGACCATTTGCTGGTGATGTTTTCGTTTTCCCGCTCGTCATGCCCAAGCCGAGTCCCAAATCCAAGCCGAGCATCGGGTCGAGCCAATACCGTACGCCCACCACGGGAGCAGTCATCGTCGTTCCGCCCACGCCAATCGCCACCTGAGAGGCGCCGAGATAGCCAACACCCAACGAACCCACCACCGAGCTATGATCAGGCTCCGTGGGAGCGGGGGCTGCTGGGCCTTGGGCCATGGCTCCCGTCGATACCAACAAGCCTGCCAAACCAAGGAACGAAGCTTGAAGAAAACCTTTGAATTGACGCATGCATCCTCCTGATTCTTGGAAAAGGGCATCCCTCGAATACAACACGGAGTATTTATTCAATGACGAGAGGACCCTTGACGGATAGCGCTAGCACGAAAAGCGAGGAGAACAAAGACTCACCAAAGCCAGAAATGACCATACGACCCCACGATTGGCTCAGCCTGATGATAGCGCGACAAGCAACCCAGCTATCGAATCATTGCTTTTCCCTCGAGGATGGCGCGAAAGAGGTCATCGTTCGGGATCGTCGGATGGGCTTTGCCCCCGCACCACCCCGGCATCGTAACCAGTGAGCAAGTCTCGCGCGAGCATCTCACCCAACTTCTGATAACCACGGGGATAGAGATGAACGCGATCGCCCCCTCCAAGCGGTGGATTCATCGTCGCCCATCGCTGCATGCTTCCCGCTCCGCCCATGGCCTGTTGCCCATTCCAAAAAGCACAGCCCAACTCACGCGCCGCCGCCGCTTGCGCTTCGTTGATCCGCGCGACCGTCGCCTCGTATTGCTCCCCTCCCCGGTCGATGGGACCAAAAATCAAGCAATCCGCGTGAGGCGCTGCTTTGCGAACGCGCCCCACCAATTCCTTGACCCGGGCCGCATGCAACTCCGCTTTCAGCTTGATATCACTCGATTCATTCGTCCCATAGGCAAGCACCACCAAATCTGGCTCACGACGCGCCAACTCTCCCACCCAGGCCGCTTCATCCCACGCTAGCGCCGAACGATAGCGTGCACCATTCAACCCAAGCGTATCGAGTACCACGCCATGCCTGTCCGTGGCTTCCACCACCAAGCCCAGAAGCTGCGGTCGATTCCAACCCTGCTCGACCCCCAGCGTTCCTCCCGGCCCTTTCGAACGCAGTGTCACATGCCGAATGCGCCCAAGCGTGAAAGATTGCGCTTCGACACGATGCTCCTGACCCTCGAGACGAATCACCAAACTCGAGTCTTTTTCCATCAATCGAACGGCCAAATCCCATAGCCCTTCTCCAGGAAGATCGGCCGCATTCACGCCCACTTGCGCCGTGGCATCCAAACCCCGAGGCTCCAACCGCAATCCCCCAAGCCCCAATACCCCATCGTCAACCCGCGTGACCGCTACCAACGTGGTGGGAAGCAGCGACCACGCCCCCGATGCTCGAAGGATCACGTTTTCTCGACGATAACCATACGTGGTCCACCCCAGATGGATGAACCCCGGACCTCCGTTACCAAAACGCTGCTGCAACGCGCGACGCACCGCCTGGGTCCAACCATCCGCTTGTGTATGCGAATCCCCAAGCCATACGATGCGCACATGGTCGTGCCGAAGACGCGTCTCGAGTCGCGCCAAGGCATCGTAAAACCTGGGTAAAAGAGGCACGGCATTGCCTTCGGGGGTCATCCCGAGACCCGACGGGGCAAACCATCGTCCAACCTGCGGGGGGGATGGTTCAGCCAGCGCCTGGCTCGCAGCGCTCGATACTGCGGCTTGGACCAAGCTTGGCGTTGTCGGCTCCTTCTGTTCCTTTTCTTGTACTTCTTGTACTTTTGGGGGTCTGGGCCCCACCGCACTGCATGTCACTACCACCGCGGCGGAACTCACTACCGCAAACGCCGATACCGCAACCTGCCGATGCGCTTTGGAACGAAATAGACCGTGCTTGAGCATTGGTTTCAAAGAAGTGGATCGTGCATGGGATGAACGCCGCCCTCCCGTTGCTCATGAAGCCTCCCTTGCACATAGCGCACAATGGCTTCCACGTAAGACTCGAAAGGAGGACAACTCACCCCCGTTCCCTGCAAGATAGCTTCCGTGTTGGTAGCATCGAAACGAGCCCGTGGAGAAAAGTCATCAAGAAATGCACGGGGACTTCGAGCAAAACTTTCCACCCCAGGACTTCGCACCAACGCACGGGCCACGAAACTCGGCACATCGCCACGGGAAGAGCGACGCTCAGCCACCCGCGCCACCAATTCGAATACACGCCGAGCCGATAATGGGGCGGGGTCGACCAAGTGAAAGGTCTTGCCCGGCGACCATGGCGAATTGGCAATGATATGCGCACTTCGAATCACGAAATCCACCGGCACGAAGTGCAGCAGATGATCAGCACGAAGGGGTAGGGGAATCGTGTCCCTGCCCGAGGATACCAGCAACATGAACAGCGGATAGGGGCCATCGAGACGATCGATTTCTCCGGTATTGCTGTCGCCAATCATGGTGGAAGGGCGAAGGATGGTCACGGGGATTCGATGCGCCGCCCGGCGATAAATCCGCTCCGCATGGGCCAAGGATTCCTGGATGAAAGTCCGGAATGGCGGTGATTTTGGAGGATCGCTTTCACGAGCCAGCCCGGAACAAGCCAATACGTCGATGGATGACATGCATACGAGATGGGTCAAACGAGGGGCCGCATAGGCCATCTCCAGAGCTTCCAGCGCTCCCTGTACATTCGTATGATGAGCCCATTGAGGGTCCGCTCGCACATCCCGGTACTGGGCGAAATGAAGAATTTTATCAACCTTTTCAATAACTTCTCGATATTCTGCCCCAGACAATCCCATATCCATCGAGGCCGCATCCCCCTCGAGCAACACCATTCGGTTGCGCTGAGAAGCCGGCAACGTCAGACGCGTTTGCTGCGCCCAGGGCAAGAATTTGCTCCTCACAACGCAATACAATTGCGTGTTCGGCTCGTGGGCAAGAATCTGCTCGGCCATCCGTCGCGCCAAAAAACTCGGATAACCAGTGAGCAATACCGCACTTGCCAAGGAGGAAACCATCGTACCCAAAGATTCGTGAGGCAATGGGGTCAAGGGTTTTTACAGTCGCCGTCCGAGCATACCTGATTTTTCACCGCACAGTTTTCACAAAGCTCCCCGTTTCGGCCGCATTGATGGACGGATTTTCCTGCTCGACACTGCCCATTGGCTCCGCAACATCCCGCACAATTGGAAGCATTGCACCCCGCAAAGCCGTCCGCCATACCAGCGTCCGCCGGCCCCCCATCCGGCGGCCCCCCGTCCGTCATGGCCATGCATTGCCCTCCCCCCCACGGTTGCCAAACACAAGCCTCCCCCGGATAACATACGCTGCAAAACTGCCCGCCCCATCCGCATTGCCAGGCGTCAAGCCCTTCGACGCATGTCGGAGGGGTGCCGTCTACACAACAACCCGGACAATTCCACGGACCACAAGTAGGTGGTGGTGGCGTGCTGATACACGTATTGCCCATTGGCTCATGAATACATTGCCCCTGTCCAATCGTGCAGTCCTGACAGATTTGACCATCGTGCCCACAGGCCTTGATGTCTGTTCCGCCGAGACATTGGCAGCCCGTGGTGTTACAAGCACAACAGCCCTTGCAATTGGGGCCGCAAGTTTGACTGATGCTCAGGCATTGGCCGCCCCCAAAAGGCGAGTCTCCACAAATCATGTTGGAACCCGTGCAGTCTTGACAGATTTGGCCCGCCGAGCCGCATGCCCATGGGTCCCAGCCCATGCGGCACTGGCCCGAATAGGGGTCGCAGCAGCCTTTGCAATTCTCCGGTCCACACAATTGCGTTCCCGTGCAAGTATGGGTTTGAGAGTCACAACTACTATTGAATGCTGAACAATCCTGGCAAAGCTCTCCGTTGCCCCCACAGGCCCAGTCGTCGGCCCCCCATTGACAATTGCCCACCATGTCACAGCAGCCAAGGCAATTCCAAGGCCCGCAAGGCTCCACCGTGACACAACCACCCCAGAACGGGTCGCACGTCAATCCTTGGGACGCACAGTCCTCGCACCCCCCTCCTCCAAAACCGCAAGCCCACGGATCTCCCCCCCAGTTGCATTGGTTCCAGGCGTCGCAACAGCCTGCACAGTTGGTGGGATCACACATGCTGCTCTGTTCGCAGGTCAACGAATACGGGTTGCAGGTCTGACCCAGGGAGGCGCAATTCACGCAATCCATTCCGTGGCTTCCACAAGCTTCGTGAGATGCCCCCTCCACGCAAAGACCGTTGTGGCAACACCCCTGCGGACAAGTCGAGGGATTGCAGGGTTGTACGGCTCCGCAAGTGCGGGTTGATGTAATGCAGGTTTGGCCTAGGGAAGAACAATCCACACACTCATATCCGCCCTGACCACAAGCGGACGGTTGGGTACCCGTACGGCAATTGCCTTGCAAATCACAACAACCGCTACAGGTCGATGGGTTGCAACCATTGATATCATTGACGTGATCGTACACGACATCGGAAGGCGCATCGAGGGTTGCATCCGGTTCCACTCCAGCGTCTGCCCATTGTTCCTGCATAGGCGAACGAGCGCCGCAAGCATTGAGCAACGAGCCCGACACCACGGCCAACATGAGCGCAATGTGAATCGGAGTACGCATGACCATCACCCCTGTACGTGTAAGGACAACCCTATCCTAGCGCGGCTCGCGCCAGAGCGCACAAAAACCCCCATCGATTCGCAAGGGGCTCGTTCGCTTGCCATTCACCCTCGGTTTGCACGACCGCGCCAAGAGCAAAACTGCGATTCTTTCAACGACGGTCGACGGAGCAACCACCGTGCTCCGAAAAACGACGCACAACTCACCCCCTCACGGACACTTGCCGTGCGGTCGATGGAAATGTGCCCACAGAGCCCGTCAGCTTTTCGTTTTGAGATTCGCGTCGTTGTCTTGAATGAAAGCGCGAATTTCCTCTCCCATGTCGAGCAATCTCAGCCATTGCTCCTTGTATAAAGTCACCGGAAATCGTCCCAAACCGTAGACGGATACACCGCCTTTGGCGCTGACTTTGATGGAAACGACTGGTGCTTTTCGGTTTTTTAGTGCTTCGTTCTCCGCGCGCAATCGGTCTAGTTCCGCTTTCAGTTCTTCTTCTGTCGACATTGGGGCACCCCCGTGGCTCGAAACGGATGTTACTTCAACTCTTGTCGTCCCAGCATTTTGATAAGCTCGCGAGCCGATGCATGAGAAAGCGCGAGCTTGAACCATCCCTGTTGATTGGCTCCACCGTAGGCAATCACAAATGGCGCATTCGTCTCCTTCGCTTTCATACTCGGTGGAACCAAGGTCGATAAAAACAATTGAGGGTCGAAAAATAATACAAAAGAGGCATCAGCTCCCAGGCCCGCAAATATCTTCGACGTGGTCGGATGATCGGCAAGTGATGGCCTTTTCTCTTCATCCTTCGTCAACCAAGCTTTCCCATCAGGTTTCACTCGTGCTTCGAATGTCGAGTCGTCGACCCGCCAGGCGACATCGAACGATGTGCTCTGGGCGGGCTGTCCTTCTGGGACTTTTTTGTTGCGGTCGACATGCATCGCAAATCCGGGGCCCACTTTCTGCACGTTCGACAACGTAAGCTTGCCCAAATGATGTTCGACCGGCTCCCGGATGGCAGGGATGGCCAATAACCCAAGAACACTACGGATTCCCCGCTCAAACTCCGCTCGGTCGCGGACAGCTCCACGCGCGATGGCCTCTTGTTCGTCGCGAGTCCAACGCAACGACGCCGCCAAGTAGTCGCCTCGCCCCTTGGACCACTGCAGCATGGCTTCTTTTACTTTGTTGTTTTCTGGCTCCTTGATTCGTTCTCCAAGAAGCTTTTCAATTCCCTCCGCATGTTTTTTCGCTCCCAGCTCCCGACTCGCCTCATCGTCTCGAACCAATAACCCAACCACCGTGTCTTGAGGCATCGCCAGAAGTGGAGCGAGATCCCCCACCACCAACGAAGAAAACTCTTTGGCTGCCACGCCTTCGATCGATGCCGGGACCATGGTCAGCAAAGCATGAATTCCCACCGCATCCGAGTCTATCCGAAGCTGGGCTCGTTTCAGATCGGACAATACCGAAACGATGGTTTCGACTTTGTCTCCTACGTCCGCAAGCGCCGCCGCAGGCTCACCAAAATCCGGACTTCGCCCCCGCTCTTTGCGCAACTTGTCGTCTTCCTTCTCCCGTGCTGCTTTGAACGACGCCCAAGCTTCACGCATGCGCTTCGCCAAGGGGCCTTTCAGGGCATCTTGATGCGTTTCCACAACGATTTGCCCTTCGATGCCCGTGCGCTTGGACAACGTGCCACTCACGTACGGCCCGCATTCGACCAAATCCTGCGCTTTCTCCGCCGTCATCAGATAATGTCCCGCAACACCCAACGTCGCTACACGGCTCGTCAACGTTGGCTTCGGCTCGAGCACAATCACCCCGCGCTCGGCTGGCTTCGCGGAATACTTCGCATCTGCCCCTTCCGTCATGAGCTGTATCGTGCGATTGCCATCTCGAACGTGGATCCCAACGACAACGACGAGCCGAGAGCCATCGTCGGTCATGACGCCAACCATGGGCGACTTGCCATCGATCTGCTCGAGAAGCTGTGTCGTAAGCCCCAACGAAGTCACGACCATCGATGGGAAGGTCGAGGGCAACAACGCCAGCGGACCGCCAATATGCGTGCGAAAAGCGGAGTAGGTTTCCTCCGGCTTGGGAACGAATAGATCCGCCAGATGATGAGCCGGAGCAGGCACCTCGGGCAATTCATGAATCACCTGAGGCTTGTTGTCGGCTTTTTTACATCCGTCGCAGCCAAACGTCACAAGCGACGTCAGACAAAGCACGAGGATGGGAAACCATGACCGAAAGCGGAACATGATGCTCTAAAACGGAATTTCGTTGTCGATATCGGAATAGTCAGGAGCCTCCGGAGGGCTGTCATGAGAGCTTGCTGCCCGCGGAGCTGGCGGCGGGTCGAAGTCCCCTTCGGAAGACGACGAGCGGGATCGTGGAGCTCCTCCCCCTCCCGCGAACACCACATTGGATGCGACGATTTCGGTGCGAAATCGCTTGTTGCCGTCGCGGTCTTCATAGCTGGTCGTGCGCAAAGATCCTTCCACCAAAATGCGCGAGCCTTTCGTAAGAAAGCGGTTCAGTGCCTCGCCCCGCTTGCCCCAGATCGTGATCGCATGCCATTCGGTGCGCTCTTGCTTGGCCCCATCGCGGTCCACATACTTTTCGGTGGTAGCCAGACGCAGTTTCAGCACGGAAGCGCCGCCTTGCGTGACCTTCAACTCCGGGTCCGCCCCGAGGTTCCCCAACAAAATGACTCGATTTAGTCCTTCAGCCATATCTGCATCCGTAGGCTTCGTGATGGTGCGCTGCAAGCGTTAAATGATGGCCGGGCCCGTTTCCGCTCTCCGTTCGAAGATTCCCGAGATATGCGAATCCCTTTTGTCCGTCGTGTCTCCAAACCCAACGAACCCAACGGTGCTATCCACCCACTCGCCAAAAACGTGGTAAAGCGTTCCCATGTCTTCGCAAATTCATAATACGATCATCGTAGGATCCGGCCCTGCCGGGCTCACCGCCGCCATCTATGCCGCCCGGGCTAACCTTCAACCCCTGTGTATCGAGGGATTTTCCGCCGGTGGGTTGATTCCGGGAGGCCAACTCATGTTCACGACCGATGTCGAGAACTTCCCAGGCTTCCCAGAGAAAATACAAGGCTCGGAGCTGATGCAACGCTTCCGCGATCAAGCCGAAAAACAAGGAACCACCTTCATCACCGCCGACGTCACCAAACTCGACTTGAGCGAACGACCTTTCAAAGTCTGGACCGACGAAGAACAACCGTATCTCGCCAAAACCCTCATCCTCGCCACCGGTGCCAGCGCCAATTATCTCGGCCTGGATAGCGAACAAAAGCTGAAAAATCGAGGGGTTAGCGCTTGCGCCGTCTGCGATGGCGCCCTGTACCGAAACAAAGACGTCGCCGTCGTCGGCGGGGGAGATACCGCGCTCGAAGAAGCAACCTACCTGGCCGGATTATGCAAATCCGTCACACTCATCCACCGAAGAGACGAGTTTCGCGCAAGCCAGGCCATGCAAAAACGCTTGCTCGATAACCCCAAAGTACGCGTGCTTTACAGCCATGTCGTCGTCGATGTCCTGGACCCAGCCAAAGGGGAAGTCACAGGCCTGAAGGTCAAAAATCTCAAGACCGGTGAAGTCTCGACCCTGGACGTGAGCGCCATGTTCGCCGCAATCGGACACACGCCCAATACGGGACTGGTCCAAGGCCAACTTGAACTGCACGAAAATAAGTATGTGAAAACGAAGCCCGGAACAACCCAAACCAGCGTGCCCGGCGTATTTGCCGCTGGCGATGTTCAGGATTTCGTTTTCCGACAAGCCGTAACCGCCGCCGGAACTGGCTGTATGGCCGCCCTCGAAGCAGAACGATTCCTCGCCGCTCACGAATCCTGACTCCCCAGCCCCGACCATCCGCTCCGCGCCCGCCCAAAAAATCATATCGTCCTATCGTTTGCGGATTCGTCGTGAGCCGAGCAGTGGAACCCTCACCCCAAATGCGGTAGCTTTCTGTATTGCCCGCCAACCAGGAGCCTTGCCGTGCTTTCACCACGAACCCTCACCGTCGCTTGCTTTCTCCTTGGTCTGCCCTTGTTGCCCGTGGCATGCGGATCATCGGAAGACAATTCCGCATCATCCGGTTCCGGAGGAAAACCATCGGATGCGGGTTCGGAAGACGGAACGGGCGGGACGGGTGGCGCGGTCGGCGGCTCGGGAGGAACAGGCGGGGGAGTCCTCATCGATGCCTCGAATGGATGCAAATCCGCCGCGGATTGCGACGGCGGCGTTTGTTTGCCAAGCGGCGTCTGTTGTGAATCGGCCGATCGTGCGTGCGGAGACGTTTGCTGCCAGGCTGGCGATGCATGCCTTTTTGGAGCATGCGTTACCCCCGGGGATATCTGTTTCACACCAGCCGATTGCCCAGACGGACATTATTGTGAGCCCGCCCTTGGTTCTTCCTCTTCCCCCGATGCGGGAAGCCCCGACGCCGCCCCGCCGGAAGATGGCGGTCCTATCTGCACCCAAGATACGCCCCCCTCAGGTCGATGCGTCCCCGCTCCCATCGTCTGCGATGACAAAGGCCAACCCCCGGGTTGTGTCGAACCCTGCGAATACAAACCGAAACCAGGAGCGCTTCGTACGGTGGTGAAGTGGCAATGGGGAATGGAACCAAAACCCACGGAATATCAAGACTTTGCCGATGTTTGGGCGACTCCCGCCGTGGCTCGTATCTACGATGCGAATTGCGATGGCAAAGTGGACTTGGCGGATCCTCCCAACATCGTATTCGTTTCCGGTAACGCGAAACGCACGTGTTGTAGTTGCTCCGGCGATGCCGTTTCCACTTGCCTCACCGGTGTGCTTCGGATGCTCGATGGCCGGAATGGACGCGAGATCTGGTCCTTGCCCAAGGCTTCAGCGACAAGCACGGGGTTTGCCGGGATGAGTGTGGCGGTGGGTGACGTCGATGGGGACCAGCTTCTCGATATCATTGCCATGACAGGCGAGGGCCATATCGCCGTGATCAATCACGATGGGACTGTCAAGGCCATCAGCACCGAAAAAGCGGATGGCCACGACGCCGGCACGTTCGGATGGGGCGGTGGCATCGCCATCGGTGACATGGACAATGACGGACGCGTGGAAATCGCTTATGGCAGAACACTTTTCAGCTACAACGACAAGGGACAAGTCGAACGCTTGTGGGTAGGAACCGCAGGCTCCGGCAGCGGACTTGCCCAGGCCCTCTCGCATTTCGTCGACCTCGATGGCGATGGCACGCTTGAACTTCTCGCGGGGCGAACGGCCTATCGCAAAGATGGGTCGATGCTGTGGAACAATTCCGAAGCCAACGGGTTCACCGCCGTGGGAGACTTCGATGGCGATGGTTTGCCCGATGTCGTGGTGGTTCACAACGGCACGATTCGTATTCTCAAAGGTCTTGATGGAACCATCTTGCTTGGCCCGCTGACACTACCCGGAACGGGAAGCGGAGGCCCGCCGACCGTGGCCGACTTCGATGGAGATGGGAAACCGGAGATTGGTGTAGCGCAACAAAACCTGTATTCGATGCTCAAACCCGATTTCACCAACAACCAAATCAAAGTGGTTTGGTCTCAAACCAACCACGACATGAGTTCTTCCGTCACCGGATCGAGCGTTTTTGACTTTCAAGGAGATGGCAAGGCGGAAGTCATCTACAACGACGAGTGCTATCTTTGGGTGTACGACGGCGCCGACGGATCCATTTTGTATACGGACTTTACGCAATCGTTCACCGCTACCGAGTCGTCCATCGTGGCGGACGTCGATGGCGATGGACATGCGGAACTCGTCAAAATAGCCAATGGAGCGAATCCCAACACTTGGTCCTGCGCTCACCACGATGAGCCAGGAAAAATCGTGGCCCCCCATACAGAGCCTTTCCCCGTCTGGCAACCCGCTCCAAGCGGCGACTATCGGGGAATTACCGTCTTGGGGGATGTCGAAAACGCATGGGTCGGAACACGTACTCTCTGGAATCAACACGCGTATGAGGTGACCAATATCTGTGATCCAAGGGATAGCGCTTGTGAAAGTGGTTCCTATTACGGACAAATCCCAAAGAACCAGAAGCCCAATTGGAAACAACCCTGGCTCAATAATTTCCGACAAAACGTGCAAGACAAAGGCGTTTTCGATGCGCCGGACGCTACCGTATCGTTGAGCGTTTCTTGCCGAATGCCCGTCCCCCTTACCGTAAGCGTTCGTAACATGGGGCTGTCTGGCCTTCCCGCGGGAGTCGAAGTCGGATTGTTCCGCGTCGCCTCTCCCGACCAACACCTCGGCTCCGTCTTCACATCGATTCCTTTGCTTCCGGGTCAAACCGAAGTGATTGAATACGACGCCCAAAATGCAACGACCGGAGACACCTTTTTTGCGCGGATCCTCGTGGATCCCGCGACCCCAACGTTCCGAGAATGCCGGGATGACAACAACGAGAGCCAACGTGTCACGCCATCGTGCGTGCAATGATCGGACTTGTCCAAAACGCCCGTCACATGAACCATTTTTTCGTGTGATGGACCCGGTCCCCAAACGCTCGTAGGAACGCCATCTGCTCTTCGTCCAACGGCCCTTTCCGAACCGCCGCCAGATTCTCTTCGAATTGCTTCAGATTCGAAGGCGCCGTCAAACAAACATCGACATGGGGATTGTTCAATACGAATCGATAGGCATCCCCCGCCGTGGGTAAGGGTTGGGAATCGTCCCATCCCTTGGGGCGACGTATCAGATATCACCAGCGTGTGGCGGTGTAGCTGATGATGGCGGGATCGTGAGCGGAAAGATGTGGAAAAATATCTATTTCCGCTCCTCGATGCGCCGCGTTGTAGCGGATCATCAAGGTGTCGAATTGCCCTTCCGAAGCAAGCCGCCCCGCCAATTTCCGATCGTGCGTCGAAAGCCCGATGCGACGCACTTTGCCCTCGTCCCGCAGGCGTACCAGCTCTTCCCGCACATGGGCCGGAAACTGCTGTTCATCCATGACGCCCAGAAAAAGCATCACGTCGAGATAGTCCGTTCGAAGCTTTCGAAGACGAGCCTCCAACGTTTTTCGGACGTTCGTATGGGTCCAGATGAGATTGTAGGCGCCTGTCACCAACACGATTCGTTCGCGTTGGGAGACGAACGCCTCCCGAAGAGCGTCGAGCATCTGCCCATCGATACCATAGGCGAAAAACACCTGGATCCCTTCGTCAAGTGCGCGAAAAATAACGCGTTTTCCTGGACGCTACGAAGCGGATAGTCCTAGCCGATGAACCCACGGACCCGTCCGTCCGAAGCGCGAATGGAGATAATCCTGCTGAGGTTCGGGCATGAGCTACTTCTTGGCGGGAGGCGCGCTGGGGGGTTGCGATCGCTTGGCGTCGGTTTTCCAAACCCCAGTCTCGGCCATTTCGACGAGCGCCTCGGTGGACTGCGGGATTGAGACCGTTTGCTTTCCATACATCACCGGCCCCAGTTCCGAGATCGATAGCGTACACAAAAGACCTTTCTTGACGTTGCGAAGGTCAATGATCACCGCGGAGATCGACCATGTGGAAGGATCCAAAAGTCCACTCACGATCGGATGGAGCTGGCCGTCCGATGTCTTGACGAATATCGATCGAAGATCGTTGAGCCCAATGTATTGCGTATCCAACAAGGAAGCCTCGGTATCGATACGCGCCACGACCACGGTAATGTTGTCCTGGCCTCCCGCTTCGTTGGCCATGTCCACGAGTCGTTTGGCCGCTTCCCGTGGTGTCGCGCCCGCAAGCGTAAGACGAATACGCGAGTCATCCACCATGTTCGTCAGCCCATCGCTGCACAACAGAATCACGTCTCCGGCGGATAGCGAGATGGGTTCTCGGTCGCAAACGTCCACCGACGGCTGGGTTCCCAAAGAACGAGACACGATGTGGGTGAAGTTTTGAGGCAGATTGCCAGCCATGGTTGGCCCTTTGGCATCGGCAATCTCCTGGACGAAACTATGGTCTCGGGTGAGAGGAAAGAGGGTCAAGGCTCGCAACAAATAGGCACGGGCGTCACCGACGTGGGCCACGTAAAGCTTGCCACCCGAGATCAAACCGGCGACACAGGTGGCCCCCATCGTACGCCCCACTTCTTCCGCTTCCTTGAAGACAACGGCATTGGCTTTCCTCAAGGACTTCGCGAGGCTTTCCTGCGGTTGATCCGTGGATTCCCGAAGGCTTTCCTGGATCGTGTTGAGCGCCATGATCGCCGCGCGATCACCATAATCGTGTCCGCCCATCCCATCGGCCACCGCGAGCAAGTAGCCGAGCGGAACACCCACTTCGACCAAAGCATCCTCGTTTTTCTGACGCTGCCTGCCTACATCGGTATGAAAACCCACGAAGACCTGGAAGCGAGGAGGAGGTAATGAAGTTGATTTGTTCATGGCTGACAACCACACGCTCGCTCGTTCACGGGGCGATCACCAATCCCCATCGAAACGCTTCTGAAAGTCCACACCCGCATCGACATTGTCCGGATCGCTCGTGTCCGCAATGGCTCCCCGATCCACGGGACCAGCCTCTGCATCACGAAGCAATTCAGCAAGCTCAATCAGCCGACGTTCGACTCGCCCAAACACGCTTCCAGCGGGAAAACGCCCGCTGGCATCACGCGATCCCGCTTGCAAACCCGTCAACACTTCGATCCCCTCACTCACACTCGAGATCGCATATAGATGGAATTGACCGTCTGCAATGGCTTTTGCCACATCCGGTCGCAAAACCAGATGCCGAAGATTGGTTTTGGGTATCATCACCCCTTGCGCACCCGTCAATCCCCTCGCCTTGCATACATCAAAAAATCCTTCGATTTTTGCGCATACGCCACCAATGGCCTGGATATCCCCAAGCTGATTCACCGAGCCAGTTACCGCGATGCCTTGATCGATACCCACATCGGCCAGAGCGCTCAAAATCGCAAACAGTTCCGATGAACTCGCGCTATCCCCATCAACCTCACCATAGGATTGCTCGAACGCTATCTGTACCCGCAAACTCAGCGGTCGCTCCTGTCCAAAAAGCAACGACAAAAAACCACGAACGATCGCTACCCCTTTGGTGTGAAGAGAACCTCCTAGCTGCGCCTCACGCTCCACATCAATCACGCCATCACGTCCAATCGATACCACCGCCGTGATGCGCATCGGTTGCCCAAACTCCACATCCCCCGCCGTCAATACGCTCAACCCATTGATCACGCCCACCCGCGTTCCCGACGTATCCACCAAAAACTCGCCCCGAATGGCAAGGTCCCGAACCTCCCGTTCGATGCTTCCCGAACGCTCTCGACGCTCATGCCACGCGGTCTCGATATCATCGTCCGTGACCAATCCGTCTCCCCGCTCGGCCGCACGCAGGGCAGCGAAACAGGCGGTTTCCTCGAGAGGCAATACGGTCAGGGCAAGACGTTCCCTATCGCCGGATAGACGTGTGGCAAAGTCCAAAAGACGCGCACGGGCACCGCGCGAAAAACTCGCTTCCGTTTGCTTCACCGTCGGTAACGACATCAAATACGAGTCGAGCTTGCGCTGATTGTCCAGCGTTCGCTCCACCCACCAGCCCACCTCGACCTTGACGCGAAATAGCGTGCTGAAGTCCGGGTCGAGTTGCATGAGCTGGTCGTAAAGATGCTGCGAACCAATGAGCAGCACACGAACATTCAAGGGTATCGGTTGCGGTCGCAACGTGGTTGCATATAAACTGACCGGCCCGATCGGATCCTCGATCGTCAATTCCCGATCTCGAATCACGCGTTTGAATCGCTCCCAAATCAGCGGATCCGCCAAAAGATCCGCCGCGCGCACCAACAGCGTTCCCCCGGAAGCATGGGCTACCGCTCCTGAACGGATGCGAAGAAAGTCCGTGAGCAAGGCGCCAAATCGGGCGCGTCGTTCTAAGTATCCGAAAAGATTGGGAAAACTTGGTGTATGGGCATCTACGACCGGCGCTTTCGCGTCGGGACGATGGCTGACAAATACGTTGACCCGAAAACGCCCCGTGCGCTTCGCCACTTCGGGATTGCCCCGGTCCACCTCGTCGGCGCGCGACTCCTGCTGCTCATCGGCCTCGTTGGTAGGTTCGGTGAAGTCTCGCCAATCGCGCGCCAATTCCTCTCGAATCCGCTCCAAATACGCCACCACCGGCTCGATGCCACGGAACGATTGCAACAGCGGCTCGATGCTCGTGCCAATCACCTGCTCCGCGGCTTTCTGCTGCGCATCATCGCTTGCCGCATTCACATTGTCCGTCATCTCATGAATACGCTTGGCCGATTCTTCGACCGCCGCGGACAACTTCTGCTCCGCATCCGCCAGAGCACGCTTGGTCGATTCGTCGAGCACCTCGAATTGCTCGGGACTCACCGGCTTGCCATGCAAAATCGGAAACGTCTGTACGCCCCCGGGCACCGCTTTGACCCCAAATCCAAGCGTTTTCGCAAAAGACTCCAGGTCCGACACCACCTGCTTGTTCTTGCTCGATAGCTCTTTGGCCAAAGCTTCTTCCGCTTCGCGTACGATCGGCATCGCACCAAGATGCAACAACCGATACGCCAACTCGTCGATGACCTTGTCGACCTCCAACGCAAGCTCTCGCCCTCGCCCCGCGGGCAATATCAAGGGCTTGGGAGATTCCGGACGCTCGAAGTCATGGACGAAAACCACATCGTTGGGCGCGGGTAGCGCCTGCGCCGCCGCCTCGGCCGCTCGCAGAATATCCTTGTCGAACGTCAAATCCGGATCACACGCCACATACACGTGAAAGCCAGGGTTCCGAAGAGATAGACCCAGCGTCAACGCTTTGCGCGTATGCTCCGGCAACAACTCGAACCTGTCGCCCACCGCTTGTAACTCGTCCGTCAGTGTCTCGGGATCTGTCCGAAGGGTCACTTGCTCAGCAGGCACTTCTCGATTCGAACGCATGGTCGTCTCCAACCCGGCCAACTTCCGATCAACCCGGGGGCTGCATTGGTAGCACTTCATTCGGCCGAGGGAATCCCGAAAACACCGCAAACCATCCCATCACTTCCACCATCGGTCATACGCGAGCACCACCACCCCCAAAATCGCTCCCAAAGCACCGCCTACTATCTTTATCCAAGAAATCCAATGTTCCCGAGAGTCTCCCTGCACGTTGGCTTTTTGCCACTCTTCTCCCTGTAGCGTCAGCATGATCTGAGACCGCTGCGGATGCGCGTTCCACGTTTCTTCCCGCACCTTGCGTTCCAATACCCGCGGCTTGTCTCCTTGCCATACCCGAATCCGAAGAATGAGGTCCGGTTCCGCGACGTTTCGTGAGGGCGACGTATACCGCTCCAGCACTTCTCCCTGCACGCTCCGACGGGCTTGCCAGGGGGGACCGTCCATTCGAAACGTGTACAAAAGCAACACCAATCCGCCCACCAGCAAAAAGGCCCCAAGCGGCTTGAGCTTCAGCTTGTCCATGAACAACCGATTCCTCGATCTACCCTAGAACGTTTTCAGCCGATTGGGTGCAGCCAACCATCGCCGGGCTCACCGCGCCACCCTGGCTCAATGACCATTCGGTTGCCCCATCCGAAGCGGCCCCCCCCGCGCCGTCGGCCAAAGCATGCAATGCGTCGATGAACCCGGCACCGTAAACACATCCATCCCATGTTCAAAGGTCTGCACGAAAATCTCGAGCTGCCCATCCCCATCCAGATCCCCTACCGTCGGCGCAGCGGGAGCCCCATTGCCATTGCCGTTTTTGCCCGGATTCGGCAAAGCCACCGTATGAAGCTCGGTGCCATCCGCCCCCAAAATCACCAGATGCCCCGAATCCAACACATCCGGCGCCCCGTACGTCGCAAAAATACACTCCGGTGAACCATCCTGGTTCAAATCCACCACCATCACTTCCGTCGCAACCATCACCGCTTTGCCAAACGTATAATTGTACCGCCATATTTCCTTTGCCTCGCTGTCAAACGCGTGAATGAACCCATCGTTGAGCGATACCACGATCTCCGGTCGATCGTCGCCTTGAAGATTCACCGTGGTCGGCGAAGGAATCCCTCCCGGTGGATAGTAGCCTTTCACCGAAATCGGACGATTGCCTCGTGGCAATACGTCCCAGCCCTCTTTTCGCATGGCCGAACGAGTCCCGTCTCCATACGCCCCCTGCAAGACCATCACCGCATACGCTTGCGTTTCGTACGGTTCATGCATCTCCACGTTGGGCACTCCCAGCACCTCGTTTTTCCCGTCGCCATCCAAATCCACCACATTCGGTGGCGACGCCGTCCACTGCAACCACTCTGCCCAACTCGGATGAGGCCAGTCCCCTGTATGGTCGTGATAGTGATTTTTCTCGACCTCAGGGTCCGCCCAACGAATGAACTGACCCCACGTCAGACGCTCCCCCGCATGGTCCGAACCACGATTCGTAAACCAAGGGGAAGCATCAAGCGCAACCCCGTCGTGGTCGAAAGCTTGGATATGATGATTGTCATAGGTGACAAGGATTTCCAAATCATCGTCGTCATCGATATTGCCGATTCCCACATTCAATCCGAAACAGCCGTAGCCATGATGGCCTTGGCCGTTGCGGTCGGCATCATTGCCCTTTCCCGCTGCGGCATTGTAGCGCGGCCACGCCTTCCATTCGATCCCCGCCGGCTGGTGAAGCGTGCCATCTGCCCGAAATACAAAGACTTGTGCCCCCCCCTTTTCCGTGCTCGCCGTTTGTGTGGTGGTGGCCACAACCTCAATGAAACCGTCGCCATCCAAATCCCCCGCCGCCAGCCCCCGTACCTCCGGAGCATTGCCCGCCGTCGTCGTATCCACCGGCCACCCGGACTTCATGACGAGCTTTCCATCGCGCCACTCCATCGCGAAAACCTGATGATCATTGCCAAATACGACCTCCGTAATGCCGTCACCGTCGAGATCGGCCACGACATGCGGCGCATAAATCCGTCCGTCGCCAGCCTTCACACGGTCCAACTCCTTTCCCTGCTCGTCGAAAACATAGACGGAATAATACGCGGCAATGAGTTCGTTGCGCCCATCGCCGTCGAGATCGTAGACGATGGGAGAGGCGAACCATGATGTCTGACCCCGTAAATTCATCACGAATTCAGGGGCTTGCACCTCGCCGGCGCTGGTTCCTTTGGCACAAGTCGGATTACGAACTCCTCCCGTGCTGCCTCCACCCGTGCCGATGACAGGGCCGCCCGAGGGCCCGCTCGTCTCCTCCGAACCACAGGCACCGTGAGATAACGCGATGAGCAAGGTCGTAGCCAATGCCATACGGCTCAACACCGTCCGCTGCACAATCGTGTTTCGCATATCCAGCTCCGTTGTCAGGGATGATTCAAGCGTAGCGTAGCATCCCGAACGGTAGACGAGAGCAGTTTTCTGTCCGGCATGCGCGGGTGAGTAACTGTTTTTTCGTGGAATAGGGGAGGTAAAACGGTGTCCGAACGCGACTAGGCGAATCGACAGCGAAGGGTAGGAGCCGCCGGACGAAAGGGTTGCCAGCGCTTGGTGGGACGTTCGTCTTCTTCGAGGTCCCAGGCGAAATCGTCGTAGGCCATTTCTTCGACAGCCACATCAAGCTCCCTTAGGGCCTGGGGGGGGGAGCAGATGGGGGCCCTCATGGTTCGCGGGCTATTTGGCATACCGGCAGGAGCAGGAGGAAGAAGCGTGGAACGGGGGGCTAGCTGCTCCAAGCTGTCCTTATCATGCCTGACCGTCGATGCTTTTCGGTGGAACCAACGCATGGCGTGGGGAAGCATTGCAATAGGCTTGCCAAAGACGACTATTCCTTTTTCGCGCATATTGCTTGGGACACACAACGCGACTGTTCATTGGCTGCCAGTGACTCGCCAGGTTTATGACACATCCCGTATGGCACAGATGACACGGTGTTGGTATGCGGTAATGTGTGGATAAGTAAACGTCCGCTTGCTGGTTTCGAGCTACCACGAATACCGCAAGGCATGGCCGCGAATTGTCGAACTCTCCCCATGGTTTTGGAGTAGAGGCCGAAGACCATGCGTTGGTCTGGTGTTGCCCTGTTTATCATCACCTACGGACTCATTTCCGCTCGTCGTTTGCAGTGGCTACGATTCGATCGTCCCGCAGGAGCGCTCGTAGGGGCCGTGGCCTTCGTTGTATTTGGCATCCTCACTCCACGCCAAGCTCTTGATTCGGTCGATGGCGCGACGTTGCTGTTGCTTTTCGGTGTGATGGGGATGGGAGCATTTTTGTCCGTGCATGGCTTTTTCGATCGGGCAGAAGAAGGATTGGTGAGGTTGGCCCGCACGCCCCCACGCTTGCTCGGACTTATCGTGTGGACCGCCGGTCCCCTCAGTGCCCTGATCACCAACGATGCGGTCTGCATTCTCGGCGCTCCTTTGGTGGTTCGCATCATCCAAAAGCATCGGCTCACGCCTCTTCCCTTTTTGCTTGCGCTGGCGACCGCCTCGAACACCGGAAGCGTGGCCACTCTCGTGGGGAACCCACAAAATATGCTTTGCGGGCTACTCGGTGGGTTGACGTATCGACACCATGTTTTGCTCATGGCACCGGTGGCGGCCGCTGGATTGCTGATCAACCATGGGATTTTGCGATGGCTATTTCGAAAAACACTGCCCAAAGAGCCTTTTGCGAAGTCCGAAACGCGTTCGGAAGGGTCGTGGCATAGCCATGTCACGCTGGGGGTCATCGCCGCGACTACCGTGGTTTATACCCTCGGAGGCGACCTGGCCTGGACCGCGACGGCCGGCTTTGCCGTGCTCATGCTCATCCATCGGACCGATACCCAACACCTGTGGAAACGGATCGATTGGTCCTTATTGCTGTTTTTTGCTTCCCTTTTCGTGGTGGTGGAAGGGCTGAACCGCAGCGGCGCGCCCGCGTGGTTTTTTCAGCAATATCCGTTGGGCGGCCGGCAAGAGGGAATGCTGGAATGGTTTCGTCTGTCAGCCATCTTCCTTGTGGGCTCCAATATCGTATCCAATGTGCCGTTCATCCTGGTCATTCGCGAAGCCATGGGCTCGCTGGCCAATCCCATCATGGGCTGGGAATTGCTAGCCATGGCGTCGACATTCGCCGGAAACCTGACCCTGCTCGGTTCCGTGGCCAATATCATCGTCGCGGAAGCAAGCCGCGATATCGGCGGAATCGGCTTCTGGCAATACTTGCGGGTGGGCTTTCCCCTGACCCTGCTTTCGACCCTGGTCGGCACCGTTTGGATGGCCCTCATAGGCCCGGGATGGTGAGGGGGCGAAATAAAAAAACGTGTTTATTCAATTAGTTACGAACGGAGTGGGCAGGGAGACGGCGAATGGTCCGTGGAGCGATGGGGAGTCGTTTGGCGTCTAGCTCGCCAAAGCCCTCGGGAATAAAATGTTGTTTTCGAGATGGATATGATCCATCAACTCCGTCTCGAACTCCCCAAGCGCACGATAAAGCTCGCGCCATGTCGCACAAGCATCCTCCGGCACCTTTCGCTGGTTGGTGATTTCACGGATGGCCCGAAGGTCCTCGCCATGGTCATCGTGTTCTCGCATCATGACCTGCACGGGCATGTGCGCGGTTCGACCGCGACCGGCGACGATGAGCGGAAAAAGAATCTGTTCTTCTTTGGCAAGGTGGTTTTCGACATCCCTGGCGACCCGCGTCAACAATTCGGTGAGTCCCTTGGGGCAAGTGGGCTTTTCGGCATGGGCTGCCTCGACTTTGGTGGCCAGCCCAATGAGCCTGGGCAATTCGGTGCGAAGGGGCGCATGGTACCGGTCGAGAATATGCTGAACCAATTCGGGCAAAGGACGCTGGTCCCAGCGGGTTTCGTCGGTTTTGTCACGGCTTGCCGCCTCGATGGCCGTAAGCACCGTCTCGGGGTCCAGGCTTTCTTTCGCGCACGCATCCGCCAGCGATTGTTTTCCGCCGCAGCAATAATCGAGTTGGTATTGTTGGAACACTTTCGCGGCCATGGGGAAGGTGGTGACCAGCTCGCCAAGGCTTCTTTCGGTATTTTTCATCGAATTCCTCCAGTCATCAGTGGGATGACGGGGCGACGTTCAGCAAGGGATGTGCCTGGTACGACTTGCTGAGAATCATCGAAAATACTCATCGATGTTGTCGATTTCACAGCAAACGGATGTTGCGTTTTCGATAACGATGTTGTTTGATTGACAACAATGAACCAACTCGATGCCATCATCTCCATCGCTTCCGACCTGACCGCAGGCCTGTCGTCGGAAGAGCGTTATCGCCGCTTGCTGGCCGCCATTAGAAATGTGGTGCCATACGATGCCGCGGCGCTGCTGCGGCTCGAAGACACGAGTTTGGTTCCCATCGTGGCCGAAGGATTGTCGCCCGATGCCCTGGGACGGCGCTTTGCGTTGGATGAACAGCCGCGCCTTCGCCTATTGTGCGAGGCGACGGAGCCGGTGATTTTTCCAGTGGATAGCGAGTTGTCGGATCCGTACGATGGGCTTTTGGCCAGCGATCTCGGAGACTTTCAGCGTATTCATGCCTGTTTGGGTTGTCCCCTGCGGGTGCGCGGCGAGTTGCTGGGCGTGCTGACCGCCGACGCCGCCCAGCCTCATGCTTTTGACCATATCGACCGGAGTTTTCTCGCGGCCGTGGGGGCGCTGGCCGCCGCGGAACTTCGTACGACACAACTCATTGAAGCGCTGGAGCGAAGCGCCGACCGGCAGGGACGAATCGCCCGGGATCTGATGCGAGACGTGGAGTTGCGGCAAGGCAGCGATATGATTGGCACTTCAGCGGTGATGCAGCGTCTTCGGCAGGACATCGAATTGGTGGCCCGTTCCGACTTGACCGTGCTCATCACCGGCGAGACCGGTGTGGGAAAGGAACTCGTCGCGCGGGCGGTGCATAACGCCTCGATGCGTCACGCCGAGCCCATGCTCTATGTCAATTGCGCTGCCCTGCCCGAAACCTTGGCGGATAGCGAGTTGTTTGGGCATGTCAAAGGATCGTTTACCGGTGCATCATCCGACCGGATGGGCAAGTTCGAAGTGGCGAATGGGGGGACCTTATTTCTCGACGAAATTGGTGAATTGCCCCTTTCCGTGCAGCCCAAACTCCTGCGAGCCATCCAACAAGGGGAAATCCAGCGGGTAGGTTCGGACAAAGCCATCAAAGCCGACGTTCGGATTTTGGCCGCGACCAATCGAGATCTCGAACGGGAAGTGCAGGCCAATCGGTTTCGGGCGGATTTGTATCATCGGCTGAACGTCTACCCCCTTTCGGTCCCTGCTTTGCGGGAGCGGGCCGAAGATATCCCGCTGTTGGCAGGCTATTTTTGCGATCTGATGCGGCGACGCCTCGGTTTGGGTCCCGTTCGTCTGGAACCGGAAGCCGTGGTGGCGCTTCAACGCTATCCCTGGCCCGGCAATGTTCGGGAACTCGAGAACGTCTTGTCCAGAGTCACGCTCAACGCCGCCTCGGGCGTGTCACGCACCGATCCGGTGGTCATCCGCGGCTTTCATCTGGGCCCGGACTTCGCTGCCAGCCGTGTCACGACCGAAACGGATCTGGAGGCTGGTGTTACGAAAGCCAGTGCTTCGATGACTCTTCACCAGGCAACGCGGGACTTTCAACGCACGTTGATCGCCCGGACCCTACAGGAACATCATGGCAATTGGTCCGCCACCGCGCGCCATCTCGGCATGCATCGCAGCAACCTTCACCATTTGGCGATTCGCTTGGGGATGAAGTCGACCTGAAGCGTGGTAGGCACTGGCTTATTGGCGCTCGAAAATTCAAATCGCGGGCTACGCCAAACGCATGGACGGGGACTCATGCTTTGGCGGCTCTTCGGAGTTTTTCGCGTAATGCAGCAGGCAATGCTCTCGGAACTTGAAATCCCCAGGAACGGAAGGGTGTCCGGAAAAGGAAAGCATCGTGGGGCGAGCTGCCAGGAATGCCGCTTTGACCTCCGCTCGTGTCATGCCTTTGGTGGTGGTGAAGTCGAAAAGTCGAGGAGTGGCTTTCGGCCAAAAATCATTGATGGAAAACTTCTCCGGAAAGCGGTGTACGAGCGAATTTTCTTCCATCGAAAAGATGGCGCGGTGGACAACATCGATGTTTTCTTTATTCTTGACAAGAAAATCAATAGTATCTTGGAATTCCTGACGGGTTTCCGTGGGGAAGCCGCAAATTACGAAAACATGGTTCCGAAGGCCCACCTCCCGACTGGTTTGCAGGATCGTTTCCGTGGTTTCGGCCGAGATTCCCTTATCCATCAGGTCGAGCACGCGCTGGTTGCCGCTTTCCAATCCCCATAAAATAAACCGGCACCCGGAACGGGAAATGAGATCCAACAGCTCTCGGTCGAAAGCTTTTTCCGCCCGCGCCATCGCATAATAGTGAATTTTCAGGCCAGAATCCACGATGGCTTGGGCGAATCGTCGAAAACGAGAAGGAGATACCACGCTATCGGCGAGGTAAAAGTGGCGTACCCCCAGCATGACATGCTCCCGCAACTCGTCGATGACCGCCTCGATGGACCGAAGCTGGTAGACCTGCCCGGACGATTGAAAATGGGAGCAGAAAGCGCAACGTCGCCAATAACAGCCTCTCGATGTGGTGATGGGCAAAACGGGCTGGGGGCTATAGTATCGGTCGAGGGGTAAGTCCGAAAAATCGGGTGTGCCGAGCGAATCGAGGTCCGATTCATGAATGGGAGCCGCGGAAGAGGCTTTCCCGTCGACGATGCGTACGACGCCCGGGATGGGGCCATCGTTGACTTTTCCTTCGAGAATCGCTGCAAGGGGCTGTTCGCCAGCTCCCATGACGACATAATCGGCTACGCGATGGCCCGCGCCCCATCCTTTGGGTACGCCGTCGGAAAAAACCGTTCCTCCCATCACGAGGGGAATGGAGGAGCGTTGGGCGATTTCCCTTGCAAGACAGAGCGCCGGCCATCGTTGCAGGGCGTAGCAAACGGATATCCCTACGATGTCCGGATTTTCCTCGAGAACCCTATCGGCCTGATGTCGAATATAGTCAGGCATTTTGCCGGAAAGAAACGCGGGTTCGAGGTTTTTTCGCAGGAATCGCGGTTGACGCATAGCCAGGCCCCAGACCTGGGCAAAGTGCAAATACCGCGCGCGCTGATGGAAATCCTCGGCCAATCCCGTATGAAAAAGCTCTGCCGCGTAGCGAAGATTGGTATCATCGATCGTCAACGACGAAGGGCGTCGGCTCGGTCCGAGGGAATCGAAAAACAAGCGATGCCAATCGAGGTTGAAGTCGAAGACGCGGACATTCCAGTCTGGGAGCGTTCGTCGAATATATCCCGCCAAGCTACAGACCCCTAACGGGGGGGACATGGGAAGCGTATAGGGAGGGAAAGCCAGGACCAGATTCTTTTTTTTCGCGGCCTGTCGAGAACCGTGGCCTTGTTTTCGCATGATTCACCAAGTGTCAACAAAAGTCATTCAAAGTCAAACCCATCCCGGGAAGCATTTATTCCGGACCTGGCAGACCCCCTCATTTTTTCTTGCATTGGAAAGGGATACGAGCAGGGAATCCGCTGGACTTCGACTTCGACCTGATCCTCGAGGCCATTGGGAACAACCTTGTAAAACATCAATGAATACGGTTGTTTGAGCGCTGGGCGGTGATGCTCGCGGGCTAGCAAGCCTTCTTGTTCTGTGCGCCGTGGGCCGTGACCGTGACCGTGACCGGTTTTGTGTGCCGTGCGCCGTGGGCCGTGGGCCGTGACCGTGACCGTGACCGTGACCGTGACCGGTTTGCGTGGACCGTGGGCCGTGAAAGAAAGGACCGGCGAACAATGAGGGGATGGCTCAGGGGGGATTAGAAAACCATCTCGAGGTTGGCGTTGATGACGGTGATGGCTTGTTCGTATTTTCCGCCTGCATCGGGGCTTCGGGAAGGGACTTGCCATCGGGCGTTGGTGCTTTTGCCGTTGGTATCTCTGGAGAAATAAAAGATCTGGCTCACGTTCAGGGCCACGAACAGGGGATCCAACAGATGGTAGCGTCCGCCGATCGTCGCGGAAAGATCGTGAAAATCCATCAATGCGGGGTCTAGGGCCTGGTCCGGGATGGCATTTCCATCGTATCCAAGGCCGAACATGAGTTCCAGGGGTTCATTGACATAGTAGCTGGCGCCGACTTTGGCTCCCCAGGCGTCTTTCCAATGACGAGGGATATTCTGTCTTACATCGCTGCCTTCCGCGGGGCTGCCATCGTCGTTGAGTTCACAAGGCTTGCCGACTTCGCCGAGACATTGTTGTTTGAACGCACTCCAGCGCGATAGATCCATGAAGCCGCGGAACTCCCAATCGCGAAGTGGCCGCACTTGCACGCCGAATCGCACAACATCCGGCAGATCCTGGTGCAGTTCCACATCTTGGATGGTGGGCTCGCTGGTGGCGAGTTTGGTCTGCAGCGTACCTTTGAGAATCATCCCCCCTGAAACATTGGGGCGCGATTGATACGATACGCCAAGGGTCAACATCTGAGGAAGAACATCATATAACACACCCGCGCCAAAGCCGACTTGCCAACCGCTCACATCCGCGTAGGAGCGCCCTTCGAGCGCGACATCGTTCGAACCGTCGGCGTTGCGCGCGCGAATCGTATCCACCACGGAACGAATCAAGTTGCCGGACAACCCAATATGCAATCCGGTATCGGGGATATGGTAGGCGGCGGCGAGGGTATAATAGGTCGACGAGATGGTTCCGTTCAACGAATACCAGCGATTGGCACCATCGTAAGGGCCTGGATAGGTAGGATTGTTTTTGAATTTCTCATTTTTTTCCCAAATGGACGTTCCGCCGAAGGGAACATAGTAGCCGGCGCCGAGGGCGAAGTCGCCGAATTTGGCGGAGGCCCCAAGCATGGGAACCGCCAGCACGTTGAAAAGCTCGGCCTCGTCGGTGTTGGCCCCCGTGGCATCATCGGGTTCCGGTAAGTCAGTGCGGGCGGCGGAATGGGTGTACGATGCGCTTCGAATCGCCAAGGATGTGTCTATAAATAGGTGAAATCCTTCACTTTTTGCTATTCCCGCCGGATTGTAATACACGGCCGTGGGGTTTGTCGTCATGGGATGCCCATGCTCGCCGCCGAAACGAGCGGTGGAAAACCCAGACGCTTGCGCTTGTCCTGCCAACAACGCGCAACCGATCGTTGTGAGGACCGAAATGGAGAACCGTGTCGAATGTTGCATGGTAGTCGTGTCAGCCCCAGAGAAAAATGTTCCTGATCAACCTGAAGAATCGAGAAGCTACATCGTGAACAGGTTGACGTAAAACGCGTAACAGGTCATAAAGCCAACAGAAGGGTGCTGTCAATTGGAGAAAACGTGACGATGAATGGTTTATTCGTTATGCGAAAAATTATGGCAATTCGGTGGGAAGCAGGAGTGCTTGTCCTTGCAGCCCTCGGCTCCGGGTGCTCGGATGCGCAAGGAGAATTCGACGATTTCGTAAAACGCTCGGCAACCATCAAGGGGGACGATGGCGGGAAAGATGTGGCCGTAGATGCTGGCGACTGCCCCAAAGTCACGCAGCAGGATGTGGCCAACGGGTACTATTTTACCTTATCCGCAGTCATCGTCCCGAAAAAACCGTTCGTGGTATTGGGTACGGTGACGGTGGACGAAAAAGCCAACACGGTGTCCTTCCATTTTCAACCGTTGAGCAAGGATGACAAGAGCACACCGGTGGGCTCGCCGATCGTGGGGGGGCCGTTTCCGATCGCGGACGACGGCAGCTTTGAAGCTGATTTTGGTTCGATTTCGATGGATGGGGCGGCAAACCCCATTTCCGGCAGTGAATTGGCGACGACGCTCGTTCTCAAGGGAGAAGCGGGTGGATGGTGTGGTTCTTCGGAGTTCATTTGCGGAACGGTGGAGGGGATCGTGAGTAAGCCTCTCAAGGACCTGAATTTGAAAGGTTCCACCTTCACGATGCAAAAACTTACTTCCGCAGGTTCCTATCCCACTCCCATCATCAATTGCGCGGGAGACACGCCCTGAGGGGGCATCCTATCGTTTCTTCAACGACTTTGCACAAGCCTTCGCAAGGGGCTGGGCATGATCTGGCCCGGCTGCGGATCCATCGCTCGCCAAATCTTATCGGTAGGACGCACGTGATAATACAAGCTGCGAGCGGGGGCCTCGGCCATGATCCCTTCCCAGGTGCGTCGCCTTGGCTTTTTCATTTGATCGAATAATCCGTAAGGAAAGCCGGTGACCGGATCGGTCGTCTCGACGAAAATCGCATGTTGGTGAATGTGCCCATCGCGCTTTTTCCCCTGGATGGCAACGACATGCCCCGGACCGAAATCGTCGGCGTGCTCGAGCAAGTAGGCAAAGAACTCTTTTCGTTTGGCGAAAGGAATTCGGTTTCGCTCCTCGAGTTTTTCGTATTCGAAAAGGCTGGGGGAGGATTCCGCGAAGGTACCGAAAGCGAGCACTCCCCTTCGATTCGTGATCCCTTCCGCATCGAAATCGAGTCTTCCCACAATGCGCTCGGGTGGCTGTCCGCGAGGTCGGTACCACGTGCCACTGGTTCTTTCATACGTCTCGAGCACAAGATCCACACAAACCTGAGGAGGCCAGGCGATGCCGTCGCTCCGATACACCGGATAGCCTCGCCCCTGATGGCTGAACATCGTTTGGCCTCGACGATAGGCGTCGAACCATAAGGGGCGTAAGGCACCATCCGAAAAGTGGTCCTCGGCGTCGATGGGCCGGTCGAAGGGAAGCGCATCACGCACTTCTGTGTCGATCACGGCTTCCATGGCTCGTCGGGCTCGAATCTGGTGCCCGTTTTCTCGCATCCAAGCCTCGACCCATTCGACGGTGGCCCGGGGTTCGTCGAGGCAGGCGAGTTGTAGCGAGGCGCCCTGCGCGGTGAGCACGCCTCGAACCCAACGTGTTCCAAAGCGCAGTTGCACCACGAGAGCGGAAGCCACGCGATGCTCGATGCGGACACGGTCGAAGCCAACGTCTCGCGCCAAGGTTCGCAGGTCCCGATGCAGTGGATTGGCAAATTCCGCCGGTGATATGGCCAATCGATCTCCGAACTGCAGGGAGGCTGGCTGCCCCTGGTAGGGACCTTCGGCGTATCGATACAGGCTGGTATTGCGCTCGCGAAAGCGTTCGAGACGAACCACCTCGGCTTGTCGCTGAAGCCAGATCACCGGTTCTTGAAACAGAAGGGGCAGTTGCAAGGAGCGAACGACTTCGAGGGCATCGAGCGGGTCCGATGCATAGACATATCCTTCCGGTAACAAAATAGAGCGAAGCAGAGCGGGTTGGTTTCGAGCTTGCCGAAGTAACCGGTCCACGCGAACTCCGTGGGGTGCTCGATCGAAGGCGATGGCAAGAGTACGGGTCGAAGCAGAAAGCTGCTGGATGGGCAGCCGCGTGGGTTCTCTCATGAACACCATGGGTTCTCCCCACGCTCTTCCGAGTATTTCTGCTCGCATCGCATCATAGGCGGGGGTTCCCCCCACATCCGGTTGGGAGAGCAAAGCGTTGCGGCGCACGTGGCACGCGCGCTGATCGATATCCAGATCCGGATGGAAATGGGACTCCGCGACGAGGGCTGACGGTTTGTCGCGCAGAGTCGAAGAGGGGTCGCAGGCGCCTGCGCCGAGAATGAGTACGAATAGGGTTAGACGGCATGCGACGAACAGGCGTTGCATCATTGAAAACAAGCGCATGGTGCTGGCGAATCCGGAGCCAAGCTTGGCGAGACGGCGGAGAAAAGCAAGCGAGTGCTGAGACAGGAGCGACGACCGAGACAAGGCACAAGGGGAGGGAAGGGAGTTGCGAAAATGCGACGTGATAACTCGTGATTTTTGTGGGTCGTTGGGTTGCCAGGGGGGCAACGGTGATTAGGATGGTTGCCCAGAAAACGAAGTCGTCTTCCATGGGGGAAGCGACGATCCCACGGTTACACAAGGATAATCTCAATGAATACGCAAGAACAGGTCATGGAAGAAGTGGCTCCCAGGCTCGAGTTGAATGGTCCGGTGCCGGATTTCGAAGCGGTGACCACCCATGGGAAGATCAAATTGTCGGAGTGGAACAAGGATAAGTGGGTGATTTTATTCTCACATCCGGCGGATTTTACCCCTGTATGCACGACGGAGTTCATGGCGTTTGCGAAGTTGCAGAAAGAGTTTGACAAGCGGAACGTGGCGTTGCTTGGCAACTCCATCGATAGCGTTCACAGCCATATTGCCTGGGTTCGGAACATCAAGCAGCATTTCGATGTGGATATCGAATTTCCGATCATCGCGGACTTGGACATGAAAGTGGCGAAAGCCTTTGGAATGGTTCATGAGGCGAGTTCGGCCACAGCCGCCGTGCGGGCGGTGTTTTTCATCGATCCGGCGCGCAAGCTGCGAGCGATGATCTATTATCCGCTCAATGTGGGGCGAAACTTCGATGAGATCGTGCGGGTGGTCGATGCGCTACAGACGGCCGACAAGCATGGCGTTGCGTGTCCAGCCGATTGGCGTCCCGGCGATAAGGTGATCGTGCCGCCGCCGGCGACCACCAAGGATGCGGAGGCGCGGGTCAAGAGCAAAGAATACGAAGTGGTGGACTGGTACTTTTCCAGAAAAACCCTCTGATATCATTGAGGGAAAGCGCAGCAGCTTTCTCCTACAGAGCAGAGATCATCGGGCAAGCCGCCTCCCGAGCCACCGGTACCGCAACCCGCGACATTGCTTCCGTTGATGAAGCAGTTACAGGAGATGCCGCTAGCAGAGGCTTCACAGAAAAACTGATAAGAATTTCCATCGGAGCAGGACCAACTGCATTCGCAAGTCTGCACCGAGCCTCCAATGCTTTCCCCGCAGATCATTTTTCCACAGTCAGCGTCCCAACACAAGTCGTCGGCGCCGCAGTGCTGATTGGGGGGGCAGCTTTCCGTACTGCTGCAGGGCGGGGTATTGCAGGGGTCCGCGCCGTTGGCGCAAACGTAACCGATGGCGCAACCCTTTTCGTCGTAGACCGTGTCACCATGGCACCAATTGCAATATGGCAGAGGGGGACACTCGGGAGAAGAACCTCCCACACCCGTTCCGTCCGTGGCAGCCTCACCGCCAACGCCGCCGGTTCCGCTGGTCCCACCGGAGCCGCCCACGGCGCCATCTTGCTCGCTCCCGGCGTCTTTCGATGGGTTTTTCGGGTCGGTGTCGTCACCGGGCACGATGGCTTGTCCGCCGCAAGACAGCAGCACCGACAGCGAAAGGATGGCAAGCCATGGGTGAGCATGAGGCGATCGAGCGTACATGAGCAAACCTCCGCTTTTTAGATAGTATTCATGGCTATGGCCGGTTGGTCAACCGGATGGTCCAGAGGGTTGGATGGGACCATCTTCATCGGTCCACGTGGCGAAGTTGGCGGCGAGGGGACCGGGCAAGCAGGGTTGCGTAGGTCGCTCGAGCAAGGCAAAATCGTGGCTTGCGATGAGCGCTGGCTTGGTCGTTTGCGCAGAAGCCCGCCACTTTGCCACGATCTCGGAATTACGGACGAGGACGGGATGCCAGGGGTCCTCGCGGCAAGCGCGATCGAGCCACGTTTGCATGGCTTGCAGGTTATCGTCGGATGCTTCGATGCAAGCCAGGGTGTTGTAGGCGATGCCTGGCGTTGGATAATCGAGCGAAAGAGCATGATGCACGTGCGCACGTGCGGAATCCAGGGCGCCCTTGCGAAAAAGCGCGATCGCAAGCGCAATATGGGCGGCATGATGATCGCCGAGCCGGTTCAGGACAGCCTGGCAATCTTCGACGCTTGGTTCGAAAAGGGTTCGGATTCCACGGTTGGCTTCGAACCATTGGGACATCAACCGGGTATCGTGTTCATTGGCATCGAACGGTGTTTTCAGTTCTTGAAAATCTTCGGTGAAGTACACATCCGGGTCGATCCAACCACCGCGTTGCAAATCGCCATAATCATCCGTTCCGGGATAGATCGATAGGCATGCGAATAGGGCTTGATGGGGCGCGGCGGATTGGACGAAGGCTAGGCTTTGTTGGAAGGTGGCAGCCGTTTCCCCCCGGTTGCCAAGCATCATGAAGTATCGAACCTGCAAGCCTACTTTTTTGGCAAGGCGCGTGGCTTGAAGCACTTGTTCGGGTTTAATTTTTTTGCGGATATTTCGCAAAATCGTGGGTGAACCAGACTCCACGCCGAGGCTGAGCCGTTCACAGCCGGCCAGACGCATCGCGCGCAACACGTCTTCATCCAGGACATCGGCTCGCGTGTCGCAACTCCACAAGAAGCGCAAGTTGCGTTTGCGAATGCCCTCACAAATTCGCAAGACCCGTTTTCGGTCGATGGTGAAGGTATCGTCTTTGATGAGGAGCATTTTGACGGGGAGTGATTCGAGCGCGGCCTCGAGGGAGTCGAGGACATACGTGTCGGAATGTGTGCGATAGATACGTCCCCAAGTCGTGTTTTTCGCGCAGAAGGTGCATTGCCCGGGGCACCCTCGGGAAGTCATGAAAATATGCGTTTTGAAGAGGCTGTGGGGGCAGGGGAGGGAATCGAGGTTTTTGATGCGCTCTCTGCGGGGTTCGACGGTGATTCGATGATGGCTGCGGTGTGCGATTCCAGCCAATCCTTCGAGGGCGGTGTTGTGCTGGAGGCGTAGCAACAGTTCAGCGAAGGTGAGTTCTCCCTCTCCTATGACGATGGTGTCGATTTCGGGAACGTAAGCGAGCATGGACTCGGGCAATGCGGTTGCGTGAGGGCCCCCGACCGTCAGATGGGCGTGGGGGTGCCATCGTTTGATGGCCTGCGCGGTCAAGGCGACGCCGCGACGGTTGGCGGTAAAGCAAGATAGGCCGTAGACATCGGCTTGGAGGGCGGAGAGGGTTTGTTCGACCTGGTTCCAGGAGAAAGCGGAGAGATTGAGGACTTTGACGGCATGACCGTGTTGTCGCATGGTGGCGGCCAAGGTCAGGAGGCCATAGGGGATTTGAAAAAAATCACCATCGAGGTCCGTGGGACGAAAGCCTTCGGGGGGGCCGTCTCCGGAAACAGGGAGGGGCTGCCCTTGTTCTGGGATTTTCCAGGGCGGAGGATAGAGCAGAGCGATTTTCATGGGCGTTTGCGGAACGCAGCATAAAACCGCCTGGATGAAGCTGCAAAGGATAGTCGAAACGCGGGAGGGCAATCAGGACTGAGGATTTCGAATAGGAAAAGGGCGCTTTGGGGGTGGGAAAATATTGGGAAACGGCAGTGCGAGGGAAAAGCTAAAACACGTTTATAAACAATGGCTTACGATTACTTCGGTGGCTGGCTTTGGGAAAGGGGAAGAAGGCGGATTCGGATTTATGAAGCGGTCATGGAGCCGAAGGGAGGGAGGCTTTGGCGGTCCCCTGGGTTTGTTGGTAGGTATCGACGACAAAGCAGGTCAAACCGAGGGAGAGCATGAGCGCAGCGAACACGACGGCAGCGATGGTAGCCAGAGGGTTATGCCGGGGCGCGGGACGTTGCGTCGAGCGAGGATGAGGGGTGGGAGGGGGGGAAGCTTTTGGAGGTGAGACGGTGGTCGATGGCGCATGGGAGGTGGTGGATGCCGTAGGGACGGGGGCTTCGGAATCATTTCTTTCGGGTTGGACAACGACCGAAGAGCCGCGGGTGGGTGAAGATTCGGGTTGTGTCGACTCGTTGTTCCAAAAGGGTCGGATGGCTTCGCGGAAAGCGCGGGCCGACGGACAGCGTTTGTTTCTGTCTCTCGTCATCGCGTGGGCAATGGCTTGAACAAGCCCCTCCGGCAGGTCGGGACGATAGTCGTGCAAGGATGGAGCTTGTTCTCTTGCGGCCCGTTGCATGATTTCGTGCAGATCGGGTCCCTCGAAGGGGCAATGGCCGGACAACAATTCGTAGGTGAGCACGCCGAGGGAATAGACATCCGCGCGGCCGTCGATCGTGCGGTCGCCCCGTAGTTGTTCTAGCGCCATATAATGCGGAGTTCCGACGGTCGTGCCGGTTCGTGTGAGCGACGAGTTCTCGCCGGCACGGGGGACCCGCGACAATCCAAAGTCCAGGACTTTGGCGAGAAGCCCGTCCGATGTAGCTAGAACGAAGATATTTTCGGGCTTGATATCACGGTGGATGATTCCGTGCGCGTGGGCCAGTTCAAGGGCTTGGGCGACCTGGTCGACGATGGATAAGGCGACGTCGACAGGCATGCGCCAGCCATACTGTTCGAGCAGGTGGTACAGGTCCAAGCCATCGAGGTATTCCATGACAATGAAAGGAAGGCCGGCGGAAAGGGTGCCGACGCTCTCGATGGTGATGATGTGCGGCGAGTCCAGGGTCATGACGGCCCGTGCTTCGTTGGCGAATCGTCGGACCAGGCAAGAGTCGCCTCGGTATTGATCGCTGAGGACTTTGATGGCGACGCGTCGGTTGGATTCGATGTGTTGTCCTTCGAAGACCCAGGCGGTGCCGCCGACGGCAAGTTTTCGGACGATGCGATAGCCCTGCACTTCCGTTCCCGGCGCTAGCTGGTTGGGAGACCGGATTCGGGCACGCCGCTCGTTCACATCGACCTCCTGAGAAGGGGCACTGCAAAAGGGATATGCAAAGATCAAACCCGGTGAACTCAGAAATTAATATAATAATATTCGTTAGTTACAGTAAGGGTGAGCGAATTGATCAGGAACGGATCGATCCCCTTGAGAAGGAATTCTTCTCACTTGATCGACGGGAAGGGGGCGTTTGCATAGAGCAGTTTTCCGTGTCTTTCACCATTGGACAAAACGAGATTCACGGTTCAGGGGCTTGACTGTGGGGGAGGCGACGATCCGGTCTGGGCAGGAGAGGTGTTCTTGTTTTAGGATGACCTGACAACTCGTGAATCGCGTTCGAACATTGTATGGCCTCGAGGGTGCCATCTCATGACTTGGCTTCTCGCCGTGGGCGTAGCTTTGGTGGTTTTCGCCTTCGTGGTTCATAGATTGGCGAGCAAACAAACTGCGCCAGCGATTCGAGGGGCGGAACCCAAACGCCATTCGCTCGAGGATTCCAATCGGACCCATCGTTCGTCGAAAGACAAATCAAAAGGCAAAGCCGACTCCGTCCCGTCGTCGTCGCCGAATGGCAAGAAGGCAAAGCCATCCAAAGGGGCTAAGTCATCTCCAGCCTTGAAAGTATCACCGGCCGTGCTCGAGTCGATTCGTCCCTTGAGCGTGCCTCCTCCCGCGAATGACTTTGATGACGAATGGGAAGATGTCGATGTTACGGTCGTCGCGGAGTTGCCTGATGAAATCAAGGCGATGCAAAAGGGGTATCGTTCCGTAGATCCCAAGCAAGCGGTTGCGCAGATCGCGGAAGAGTATGACGACACGGCGGAAATCGAGATTATCGAGGAGAGGTTGGTGGATGGTCTTTTGGTGGAGGAGTTGCTCAACGATGAGGATACTGGGCCCAATGCGTTGATGCTTCCCATCGGAGAGGTATTGACGGACGTGGGGCGTCGTCGTCCGAATAACGAAGACCGTCCCTTGTCTTTGCCGGAGCATTTTGTGTTCGGGGTAGCCGACGGGATGGGGGGGCATGCGGCGGGGGAAGTAGCGAGTAAAATCGCTATGGAAACGATCGAGAAGGCGTTTGAAGACAACGTATTCGAAGGGGAGCCGAACTCGTTGTGGCCGCGTCGTGGCGATGAACTGGCGCGGGGCATTGAGATGGCCAATCGGAATATTTTCCGTGTGGCGATGGAAGACGATGCGCTGAGTGGGATGGGAACGACGGTTACGGCCATTCGTTTTTGTCCGGAGCGGCAGCGGGCCTATATTGCCCATGTGGGTGATTCTCGTTGTTATCGATTTCGCGAAGGGCAGATGCGGCAGCTAACGAAAGATCACACGCTAGGAGCGGAATTGGGGGCGAAGGGCAAGATGGCGACGCACCTATCCAGGTCGGTGGGGATTGCCGAGACGGTGGAAGTGGATCTGATGGTGGATGCGCCGCGGGTGGGGGACAGGTATCTTTTGTGTACGGATGGCTTAACGAAAATGCTTTCAGAAGAGCGCATTCTGGAGATTTCCACCGATGGCATCGTGGCCGACTGCGTTCGGCATCTCATCGACGAGGCGAACGACAACGGGGGGAAGGATAATATTACGGTGGCGCTCGTGGAGATCCGAGAACCAGTTGGAACAGGGATGACGTAATGGTATTGAAACCCGCATCGTGGGTTCATCGTGAGCGTTTCGGATCTTCGCTACTTTCGTCATCTCAATTACAGCCTTGGTAACGAGGACAGCGCGGTGGAATGGGCGGTGCTGCCCGAGGGTGTGGGGCGAGTATTGTGTGTTGCCGGATGTGGCTCGCGGGTTCTTCCCCTGCTTGCTCGCAAGCCGGCTCGGGTGGTTTGCGCGGATATATCCGCTTCGCAACTGTGGATGACGGAACTGCGCGTGGAGGCGGCACGTGCATTGAACCATGCGGAATACTTACAGTTTTTTGGCTACCCGCCGAATCCTGGATCCCCGGAGCAGCGTCGACGGTTGTTTCATCGCCTGGCACTATCGGACGAAGCCCGAGCGTATTGGCTCGATGTATTCGACCATCGTGATTGGCAGACGGTTTTATATGATGGGCGATGGGAGCGGACATTTCGAAAGCTATCGAGGATTAACGCGATGTTGACGGGTGGGCGGGGCCGCGCATTGTTCGAGGCGCGAACGAGGGAGCAGCATCGCGAGTACATGCGAGAGCGCTTTCCTCGTCGGGCATGGCTCATGGTGCTTTTGTTGTTGGGCAACCCGCTCGTGTTCAATCTCATGCTTTATAAGGGGGATTTCCCTCGAAAAAATATCGAGGAGACTCCCTTTTCGTTTTATTGTCGAGCGTTCGACAGGCTGTTTTCGCTTGGGCCGGCGCGGGAAAACTTCTTTTTGCAGATCGTGTTTTGGGGGGAACTCAGGTTCGCGGAGGGCAATCCGATCGAATGTGATCCTGGTGTTTTCGCCAAGATCCAAGAGGCTCTTGGCAGCGCCACCATCGACTATCGGCTGGGCGATATTTTGGAGATAGCGCATCGGGAAGGGGGCCATTTCGACTTCGTATCGTTGTCCGATGTGCCTTCCTATTTCGTACCGCCGCGGGAGCAAACGTACTTGCAGGACTTGCGTCCGGCGTTGTCCTCGCGAGCGCGTGTGGTGCTTCGCTATTACCTGCGCAGACCGGAGCGGGCGGAAAAACGAGGCTATGGAAATCTGACCGAGCGGTATGCGTCGGCGATCGCTGCTGAGAAAGTGGGGGTTTACGATATTGAGGTTCTCGAGAAGCTCGAGGATAATAGGTAGGGATCGCTGTTTGTGTGGGGTTGATCCACAGCGGGAGCAGAGACGAACTGGTTCAATGGGGGGTGACGGCGGACGAGGCTGGCGCGGGGGCGTTGGCGCATGGGTGGAGGCGGTCGGGGTGTTGGAGCATCCAAGACAGAGCTGGAAGAGCCTTGTCCATGGCTTTCGTGCTGGTTTCCAGGTCCGTAAAGGAGCCAGGTGATTCAGCGATTTCTTCCACGATGATTTCATCCGAGGCGTCGAGCATCCTCGAGCGTGCGAGTGTGTCGATGGTCCACAAGTGGGTGTCAGACCAGGGTGGGATGATGGCGAAGGTGGGGCTCATGGCTTGTCCGCCGAGGGTATGCCAGCGTTGGGAGGGCGCGAGGGAGCGCAATGCGCCGAAGCCATCGAGGAAGGCGACGAGCATACGGGGAAGGTCATTTTGTGACCAACCATGGGCATCGAGTTCGCGTTGTGCCGAAGTGACCCGTGCTACATCGGTATCGGATGGAAATACCCATATGGGAGCTATTCGACTTCGTTGAAGGGGATTGGTGGTCGTTCCGACACCGCTGGTGTGGTCGCCCACCATCATCACCACGGCGGTGCGTCCACTTTTTTCTTCGGCTTGCATGAAAGCGGGGATGAAGCGGGATAGAGCATGATCCAGGTAAGCTACGGTCGTCCAATGAGCGCGTTTCACGCTGTCTTGTGTGCTTTTGTGTACGAGGTCCCGAGAGCGATCCCGAAGGTCCGCGGGCATATCCTGGGGAATATCGAAGGGGCCATGGGTCGAAAGGGTCAGCACGCCCCGGATCCGGGTGGCCTGGGGGGTGATGCCAGCGGAGGTTTGTGCAAGATCAGCCAGAACGTCGGCAAAGAGTTCTTGGTCTGACAGACCCCACGCGCCTCGGGCTCGTCCTTGTGTGCGGGGAGTATGCAAGTAGCGGAAACCATGTTCGAGAAGCGTCTCGTCATAGCGATCGAATCGAAGGTTATCGGCGTAAAAAAAGCGTAAATCCCCGCCTGCCTCCGCGACGAGGTCGGGCCAACAGCGGAGTTTGAGTCCTGGAAGATCGCGAAGAGGCGCGATACCGAACGGTCCGGTACCCACGCCGCACAGCAGCGATGACATGGCGCCGGCGGTTCGTTGTCCTCCTTGATGAAAACGCTTTCCTACAAGCACATGGGGTGTGCGTTGGATCAAGTCGTCGAGATAAGGGGTCAGGCCATGGGGAGCGCCTGCATCCAAGCAGGCAATGTCTTCTGCACCCACGCTTTCGAGCATGATGAAGAGCAGGGATAACGGGCGTCCGCGTCCACCCAAATGTATCCCCAATTCGTATAACCTATTGTAAACTAACGTGTTTTTTGATGATTGGGTGATTGGCTCCGCCACGTGGAGGCCGTCGGGACAGTGTTGGATCGGCAGACCGATCATGGCGAGAGCGGGTAGGGCGGAGGAGTCGGTGACGTTTTGTTTTTTCAATGCAGGTTCGAGGCCGACGATGATGTTGAGGTGATTGGTCGTGACCAGGGCTCCAAGCAAGCGGTCATAGGGGCGCAGGGCGTGTTTGCCTCGATCCGTGCGGTGAATTCCGAGCGATAGGAGGATGAAAGTTCCGAGCACGGCGAGCACGATCAGGATTCCTTGTCGTGGGATCGGGATCCATTGGCGATGCAGCAGGCTCAGGCTGAGGGCGAAAACCGCGATGGACAGGGCCAGGTAGGGGCCAACATGCGATGAGGTCAGCACACCGAGTTGGCTGTTGAGAAAACCAGCGTCCAGCCCGTTGAGCACATCGATGGGGGCGATGGGAGCCCCGCGTTGCAGCATAAATTCGGTGCAGGTGATGGTGGTGATGGTTTGCACGACGAACAAGAGCCCTAGGCTGATGAAAAAAAGGGCTTTTCGTTTGTGAAGCCAAACGAAGAGCAAGGTCGTGAAAAGCAGACCGGGGGTAATATTGCCGAACGCGCCGGTGAGAGCGACGATCCATCTGAATTGACCGGCGATGCACCAAGCGAGGGCGGCGGACAGGATGGCCGCGATGTTGATGGTGGTGAGGAGCAAACCAATGGTGAGAAAGGCAGGCCAAGGGGACGGCTGGCTGGTGGGGGACGGCATCAAGTCTTTGGAAGGCGAAATCGACAGCAAGATACGGCAGACTCCACGGTTTCGTTGGGCCCTTGATGGGAAGCCCGGACATTCATCGTCAACGACAACCTTGGCGTGTACGATAGGAGCAATTACGTGTAGCGGGTATGGGAATGCAAGACAACACGCTGCTTTATGATGTTTGCGATTTGAGTTTCGTCTATGAGCTTGGGAGACAGAAAGTCCATGCGCTTCGCAACGTATCGCTTCAGGTGAAGCGGGGTGATTTCGTATGCCTTGCCGGGCCCTCGGGGTCGGGGAAAACGACCTTGCTCAGTGTGCTTGGGCTGATTGAGCCTCTTCAGCAAGGTACGGTGCGTTTCGAGGGAAGAAGTTTGTCGGAGATGACGGAGACGGATCGAAACCGTTTGCGTCGCTTCCACATTGGTTTTGTGTTTCAGCAATTTCATCTCATACCGGTTCTTTCGGCGGAAGAGAACGTCGAATACTTTTTGACAAGGCAGGGCGTGCCAAAAGCGGAGCGTCGCAAACGTGTGGACGAAGCCTTGGAGACCGTGGGAATTTCATCGCAACGCAAGCAGCGTCCGTTGGAGATGAGCGGAGGTCAGCGGCAGCGTGTGGCGCTGGCTCGTGCCTTGGCCAAACGTCCCAATGTCATCATTGCCGATGAGCCCACGGCGAGTTTGGATCAAGCGACGGGCAAAGAGATCATGCGAATTTTTGCGGAGCAGACCCGAGAACGGGGGGTGAGTGTGATTGCAGCCAGTCACGACCCGATGGTGTTTGCGTTTGCGGCTCGGCAAATCGAACTACGAGATGGGGAGGTCGTGTCATGCTAATTTTGGTCGCGCTGCGCAATCTGATGCGTCATCCCCGTCGAACGTTTGCGGTGTTGCTCACGGTGGCGATCGGAGTTGGATCGATTTTTTTGTTCGATGGTTTCAACACGGGGATCATGAATCAATATCGAGCCAATGCGATCCACGCTCGATTTGGTCATGGTCAGATCAACACGGTCGGGTATCGCGAGAAGGTATACGAAAAGCCTTGGGAGCATTGGATCAAGGATGCCAGGAAGGTGGCACAGGACGTATCCGGGCTTGAAGGTGTGCAACAAGTATTTCCGCGGGTGGAGTTTTTTGCCTTGCTGACCAACGGTCGAGTGACGGTGAGTGGCCGGGGTCAGGGCATCGATGGACCGGAGGAAGCGAAGTTTTTTTATACGTTGAATGTGGAGCAGGGCGAGACGTTATCGGATCAAAAAGATGGTATTTTATTGGGGCGGGGACTTGCGCGGGCGCTGGATGTCAAGCCGGGCGATCGGGTGACGGTGTTGGGAAACACCATCGAAGGAACCATCAACGGCTTGGATCTGGTGGTCACGGGCGTGTTTCATACGGGCTCACGCGAGATGGATGATGTGATGTTTCGTATTCAGCTCGATCAGGCGCAGCAGTTGTTGGATACGGATCGTGTGGAGTCGATGGCGCTTGGGTTGGCGAGTCTCGAAGATTGGGATCGGGTCGCGACCGCGGTGACACGAGCGCATCCTGAATTGGAAGCGGTGCCGTTCGCGGTGTTGGACAAGGTCTATTACCAGCATTCGGTGGATTGGCTTAAACAGCAATTCGCCGTGATTCAACTCATCATTCTGACGATTGTCTTGTTGGGGATCTTGAATACGGTGGCGACGGCCATCCTTGACCGAAAGCAGGAGATCGGAAATCTTCGTGCCAATGGTGAGTCTTTTTGGGATGTCATGAAGATGCTCGCCTGGGAAGGGCTTGCTCTTGGGGCGTTGGGCAGTTTGCTCGGGTTGTTGTTGACGATGCTTTTGGTTTTCGTGGGATTGCGAAACGGGATTCTGATGCCCCCGGCACCTGGATTGACGAGACAATTCGAGGTGTTCATCGAATTGCAGGCACCGATGGCTGGTATCACTTTTTTGATGGGTCTGGCCACGGCTGCGACAGGCACCATGCTGGCGGGATGGCGAGTGGCTCGAATGCGGATTGGTCAGGCGTTACGGTCCGTGTAACGCCCGTCATGGGTCAAGGATGAAGGCCTTCGATGCTCGGTTTGGGTGGTTGAAACGAGCGCGCCGGACCGTGGCGGGCTGGTATGGGACCCACACGACCAAGGGGCCCTGATGCCGCGATATTTTTGTACCGGAACCTCGGATTTCTATTTGGTGCCTCTGTTGGACCGTCGGCCCCCTTGAAACGATTCGTTTTTGGCCGTCCTTTCGCTCGATTCCAAGTTGGCAGTTGCCATGGCCGTGTTCGCGCGGAGTGAACAATCGGGGATGAGGAGGCTTGCGGGAGCGGTTTCTGCTGCTTATGTCCTAGCGCGAGCCAAAAAATCGAAACGAGGTCATCTCGCCAAACGACAGACAGAAAAGCCAAGAACTCAACCAATCGCAACAATAGTGCTACCGATAGCGACGGTATTCCGATGAGACCACTTCACGGAATCTGTAGCCGGCTGTCTGAAAACAATTGAAAAAGGTAAAACGATGAAAAAAGTAATACTATCAAGTATCGTGATCATGGGGATAGTGGCTGTAGGAGGGACCGCTTCCGCGCAAGAGACTCTTGGGCAAGAGGGTCAAATAGCCATCTCGAGCGATCTGCAGTTGTCGGTGGGGCAAATGAAGCTCACACCTCCGGCAGGGGACTCACCGGATCCTTCGACTTTTATCGTTGTCAGGCCTGCGCTTGACTATTTCGTGATCGAGAGTCTGTCTATCGGTGGAGCGCTCGGGGTCAATTATGAGAAAGCTGGCGATACCAAGACCACAGGATTCGAGATTGGTGCCCGCGTGGGCTATGCCATTCCGATTGACGACGACACGTTATCATTTTGGCCGAAACTGGGACTTTCCTATCATAACAGCAGTATTGATGCAGGGGACGCAAACGTGGGAAGCAATCAAATCAGGCTTGATATTTTTGCTCCGCTCACCATCAGTCCCGCGGAGCATTTTTTCATTGGCATTGGGCCTGGGTTCAGCATGGATCTGAGTTCTAAAACAGAGGGCGAAGACGGTATGAAGACCACAACCTACGGGATTTTCACGCAGGTTGGTGGTTACTTCTAAACCCTACGAGTCTTGCTGGTTGACAAATGGGTCCGTGGGACAGGTGGCTGTCGCATCAGAGCACCGGCAGGCATTCCATTCGAATCTCTTGAACGAATCTCAAAGGCACTTGCACGATTTTGAGGGCGAGTCAGCCGCGCGAAAGGCCTTGTTGGCGTCCCGATTTCGGTAGGAGCGATGCGTTTGCCTGGGCGGTTGTCCAACAATCGATTGCCCGAAGGGGATGGGGTAGAAGCGTTGCGTGGGGGGGGGGCGAGGACGGCCCATAGGATTGGTGCTACAGGCAAGCGCTTCGCCGACCTATTCGCGGCATCACTACGTCGTGCAAACTGAAGCCATGCGCATCAAGGTGCTACAGGCAAGCGCTTCGCCGACCTATTCGCGGCGGTGCGGAGGGCTCAATGTTTGAGGTTGAGATCGGCGAGTTGGAGGCGAATATCATTGGCGAACGGGCTGGTAGGGAAGCGGCGAAGAAACGAGCGCATCGAAGTTTTCGCGTCATTCCATGCCTGGATATCGACGAGACATTGCGCGAGCAGGTAGGTGGCGTCATCGAGGTATTCTTTGTCCGCGGAAGCTTCCGACAGGGACATGAGGATGGGGATTGCCTCACGCTGACGGCCGAGGCGTCGAAGGGCATCGGCTTGGTGGTACAAGGCTGCTGGGGAGTGGGCAGCGTTGTTTTTGTATCTCAACGAGTCTGCAAAAGACTGTTGGGCATCGTGCCAACGTCCGGTACGGCTGTGTTCCAGGCCGGTTTGGTAGGCTTCGATGGATAGGTCGTTTCGTGCGAGTTCGGCGGCATCTGAAAAGACGCGAAGCTCTGTTTTCGAGAGCAGCTCTTTGTCCAGGGCTTCGAAGGCCTGGATGAGGTCAGCTTTTTTGTTTTGTCGGACCAATTCGTACAGGGATGCAGCTTTGGAATCGGCGCGGGAACGTTCTTCTTCCCGTTGTTGGATATCCCGAAGTTCTGCTTCCAAGCGGGTAGCTTTGGCTCTCGTTTGCTCGGTTTCGGCTCGGACGGCATCCACCCGTGCATCCCAGGCGAGTTTTAGAGCGACGAATACGACGATGACGAAAACCACGTAGGCCGTGGCGCTATTCCACACGATCCGCCGTTCGTACCCTTGTTGTCGTTTTGCGATACTTTTTATATCGGCGGCTAGGGCGTTCGTCAGGTTGTTCGTCTTGATGACAAGCCCGCGCGATTCGATGATTTCCCTTTTGATTTCACGTAGCTCGTCATCGAAGTCATCCATGGTTTGCCCCTTTCGCGGTGCCTGGCGGTGGGGAAGTCAACCCCTAGCACATATGTGGGGTTGGCGTGCAAGCCTGTCGCGTGATAATGGCTTCGCCTCGACAATTACCAACGCGGACCCCCTTCACGGAGCTGCCTACCATGTACGATACAAGTGACATCCGCAAAGGTCTGAAAATTGTTCTCGATGGAAAACCCTATACCATCGTGGAGGCCCAATTTGTGAAGCCTGGCAAAGGACAGGCTTTTACGCGAACCCGCATCAAGAACTTGCAAACCGGGGCAGTCATTGACCGCACCTTCCGGTCTGGGGATAAACTCGAACCAGCCGATGTGCAAGTACGCGACATGTCCTTCATCTATCCGGATGGGGATGGTTACGTATTCATGGATGAGTCGGGAGATCAAGTGTCGGTTCCCGCGGACGTGCTCGGCGAATCGAGTCAGTTCTTGTCCGATGGGCTTGCTGTCGAAATCGTATTTTTCAAAGGAGAGGCCATCGACGTTACCATGCCTGCGCATGTCGTACTCGAGATTACTCATTGCGATCCGGGCGTTCGCGGTGACACGGCCAGTAACGTGACCAAACCGGCAACCTTGTCCACCGGTGCGGTGATTCAAGTTCCTCTTTTCGTCAATGAGAACGAATGGGTCAAAGTCGACACGCGCACGGGTGCCTATATGGAACGCGTCAACAAGCGCTGATCGGTCATCGTTTACTGGGATTCGTTCAAGAACACGCGTGTCATGGCGCTGTCGATGCAAGCCACTGCCGTGGCCCCGTTCGATATGACGCAGCCTGCTAGCTTTTCATAACCGTTCGGCAGCGATGGTGCGCGCCAGAGAGTCGCGTCGTTTCCTTTATCCAGCACGACGAGACCCAGGCTCGAAGCATGAACGAGTTGGTGCCCATCGGGCGAGCGCGGGCTTCCCAAGCTTCCAGGGGTTGCTTCCGGAATCGTTCGTTTCACCTTCGAACCTTGTGTGGACACCCAAACGGGACCAAGGCTCGTGAGCAGATGAAGGCCTGTGGAAGACCAAGCAACCGGGCGGGCAGTCGTCTTTGTGAGGGACGTATCGAAAGGAAGCAATGCCTCGATGGTATCGTTTCCTCGGCGCCATCGAGCCCATAGCCAACCGTCTCGACCCTCGACCCCTTCGAATGACGTTGAACCGCCCGAAGCTTCCACGCGCAGGGACCAAGGTGCGATGGGGCCGCTATCCGGATCGGGAAGTGCGATACGAAGTTTGGCGTCGAAACGCATCACCGAATTGTCGGTGCGGATGAGCAGGGATCCATCCGGAAGAAAAGCCAGAGGACTCCATGTGCCACCCGACGGATCGACCGAAGGTCCGAAGGGCAGGAAGTAGGCTTGAACGCTTCTTGACGGAACGGCCTTCTCTATCCGTTTTCGGATTGTATCCAGTTCCTTCGTGCCGGTTCCTTGCTCCCGAAGACGCTCGTAAGCCCCGAGGGCAGAAAGAATGTCTTTCGAACCCAACGCTGCATCCAGCTCCGCCGTCGTGATTCGAGTCATGGCATCGCGAGAACCACATTGCAAAGGCTGCCCCATGATCTTGATGCGGCTATCGCCTTCGCCGCATAGCGACAAGTGGAGTTGTCGAGTTGCACGTGCGATCGGCGCCACGCTGTCTTTGGCATTGCCTTTGGCCAATCGTTCGAGTCGTTGGGCCATCGCGAGAAACGAAGACGTGGGCTCATGGGGATCTCGTGACAAGCCAGCGGGTCGATCGAAGTAGCGAAGTGTGGCTACCGCGTTTTCGGTTTTCGGCTCCTCGAAGGCTGCGGTGGACCCGTTGCTCTGAAACGAAACCAGAAGGTCGTCGAAGCCATCGCCATCGCGGTCGAGCGCATCCAACGAAATCTCGAGTTTTTCAATCGGTGGTTGGTCGACGATGAGTTGGAACCGCAATGCAGGGTTACGTTCGAGCACCAGGGCTGCGACCCATTGTGTGGTGACGTTCTTGGTTCCGATCGGGCAGATTTTTCGAATCGACAGAGCCACGGTTCGAGGACCTACCTGGCGCAAATCCGAAGTTGCCTTGCAGTCCGGAGCCATCGCAAAATCGGGAGGAAGTGAAACGAGTGTTGAAAGCGACAAGGCTTCGCCCGGTCGGGTGGTAACGAAGCGTACCAGTTCTCCCGTGAGACCATCTGTGCTCCGAAGCCAGGCCACGGAGTCGGGCTTGCCATCGGCCGTCAGGTCGGCTTCGAGCCATAAATCGATCGCTTTACCGGCCGGAGCGGAAACCGTGCCCTCCGCCGTCCGAACAGAGAGCGCACCGTTGAGGCGTTTGGCCACGACTGGTGAAAAGGTTTCGATGCTCGGCATCGTTGGCGACTCAGCGGGATCCGAGGAAATGGCTCCGCTGACCATGGCGCTAGGGTCGACCGTATAGGGAACGTAAGGCTTTTCTTTCTCACAGGAGTCGCATCCCATGAGCGTCGAGACAATCGTCGGAACGAAAAGCACTTGCCAATCTACACCGCGTCTCATGAAGCAAGGTTGTACGGCAGAATCGAACGATTCGAAACGGAGATCGAGTCGAGGGATTGCGGAGCCAACCATCCGTGGGGCGACACCCTTGGATGAGGCGTGATCACGCAAGGCGCCAAGGTAGCGATGGATCGCTTTGGACCGGACTAGGGCAAAAATGTTACGGGATTACAAGAGGATTTCATCCCGGTGTCGGCCACCGAATCGGGGGGTACAGGCTACCGCGGGCTGCTGAGCACGCAATTGTTCCCGCAATTCCTTGAGTTTATCTTTGGGATGGGTCTGACCTTGCACACGGTCGACATAAAGCACACCATCGAGATGATCGATTTCATGCTGGAAAATTCTGGCGTCGAACTGCTCCGCCACGAGTCTATCCCGGCTTCCGAACAGCCCATGTTCCACGACGATCCGACGATTGCGTTTGACCAATCCGCATACATCGGGAATCGACAGGCAACCTTCATAGTCCAGCGTGAGATCATCGCTTCGCTCGATGATGCGGGGGTTGAGGAAACAATCTACGTGCGGGTTGTTGCCACGGGCATCGAGCATGACCACGATCGCGCGCACCCCAATGCCAATTTGTGGTGCGGCGAGGCCTACTCCATTTCCTGAATCTGCAAGGGTCTCGCGCAGTCGCCGTTCGAGATCCCCGAGGTGGTCCCGATCGGATGGTGAGACGATCCGCGCATGGCGGCGAAGGATTTCGGTTTGGTCAGCGTCTCTAAGAACGATGGGTAGCGGCCTGGTGGTGGAACGAAGAAGGGCGACATCTTCTTCGCGCAAAGCGGCGGCGGGTCCTTGGCATGGTTGCGGCTGGGGCAGGGGGGTGGTGAGAAAGGGGGAAGGAGACGGACAAGTCGCGCAGCCGGTCGTGGGTAGGGCCACACCGATCGCGGCCCACAGCATCCTATCGAGGCTTTGGCGTCTGGTGATCATGGCGAAAACACTGTAGCGAAGAATCGGAGTTCGGGCGAGGCTGGGCGTTCGTAGCGATAGGCCCAGCATATTCATTCCGCTTTGTGCTCAGTTGTGATAGCGGTTCCGGGCAGAGGAATTGGCGCATGCCATCCCGTTGGTCACCTGTTCCGTCGTGGATCGCAAGCGTGGCTCCGCTGATTGTCGCGCTCGTCGTGGCTTACGTGGATAGCGTATGGGGGGTTGTTGCGGGAATAGGCTGTGGTTTGCTGTTATTTGGGTGCGCGCAGGTGCGCCCCACTCGCCCGATTGCGCAGACGGTTGCCACCTTGGCCGTGGTGGGAGCGCTTGGTGTCGTCGGGGTGCATGCTGTTCATCGACACGTTCTGATGCTGCTGTTGATGGTTGCGTCAACCTTGATGCTTGGTTCCTTGTGGAGAAAGGTACCGCAGGGAGACCGTATACGGATAGAACGTGAACCTCATCCCCTCGAAGGGACGAGTGTAGCTTCGATCTGTCTCGTTGCATTCGTGGCGTTGGAATCAAGGGCCGCGAGCGCCGCAGGGGTCGCCGCGATCGGGGCTTTCATCGCGTCGATACCGTGGATGCGAGTGTTGCGAAGGCAATGGAACAACTGGCTTGCTTGGTGCGCGGTGACGATTCTTCTCGTGGCAATGGGGATGTCGGCATGGGTAGCGATAACGCGTGTGTCGGGAGCCTATCTCATGATTTCCGCCGTGTTGTCGGGTATGAGCGCGCTATTATCCATGGTTCGTTTGCGCGCAGGAAGGGGAATTCTCGCGCTCGTGCTGGAACACCCGGCAAGATTGCTGGTGGGTACGTTTGCCGGTTTATGCGCCGTTGGAACCGTGATGCTTGCTTTGCCCTGGAGTTCACCGCGGACCGAAGGGGTGGGTATCCTTGACGCTGCATTTTCATCCGTGAGCGCGTCGTGCGTTACGGGACTGACGGTGTTGGATCCGTCGACGGATCTATCCGTTTTCGGACAGCTATCCTTGCTCCTGTTGATTCAGGCCGGTGGATTGGGAATCATGACGATCTCCAGTTCCGCCCTGTCTTTGCTGGGGCGACGATTATCGCTTCGGCAAGAGGCGGTGATGGCCTCGCTGGTGAGCCGCGAAAACCGAGCGGACGTATACCACGCGTTGCGTCGCACGCTTTCCGTGACGTTGGTGTTCGAGACCGTGGGTGCGTGGATATTGGCGTTTTCTTTCGTGAGGCTCGGAACCCCTTGGCCGAAAGCCCTGTGGCATGGCGTGTTCACTTCGATTTCTGCCTTTTGTAATGCTGGCTTTGCGTTGCAACCAGATAACCTCATCCATTATCAGCGAAGCCCCATCGTGCTGGATACCGTGAGCCTGCTCATCATTGCGGGTGGGTTGTCTCCCGTGGTGATTGTGGCTCTTCCCCACGCCTTGCGCGGTCGACGGCTTGGATTACAGGCGAAAGTGGCCATCGTCTCGACGGTATTTCTCCTTGTATTGGGCTCGATTTCGTATGGGGCCCTCGAATGGGAACGGACCCTCGCAGGGCTCACGACCTGGGATCGAATTCACAACGCCTGGTTTCAATCCGTAACGCTTCGGACGGCGGGGTTTTGCTCGGTGGATTATCAGGGACTGCATCCGGCCACGTGGGTGATGATGATGGTGCTGATGTTCGTCGGAGGCTGTCCAGGAGGCACCGCCGGTGGCATCAAAACCACGACTGCCTTTGTGTTGTTGGTGGCATTGTTGGGCGCGTTGCGGGGGAAGGCATCGGCGGAGGTTTTTGGCAGGACGATCCCTGCTCCCACCGTATTCAAGGCGACGGCCATTGCTACGCTCAGTGGGATGGCGACGATGATTGCGGTGAGTCTGTTGCTCATCGCGCAGCCTTTGGCAATACCGGTGGCTTTGTTCGAGGTAGTATCTGCTTTGGGTACGGTCGGGTTGAGCCTTGGCGGCACGGCGCAACTCGATGAGACAGGAAAAATCCTCATCATGGGGTGCATGTTTTTGGGGCGTGTCGGTCCGCTCACCGCGTTTTTGATTCTCTCGGATCGACGGGCGGCTTCGTCGTGGGAATTGCCAGCGGAAGAGATCGAAGTGGGATGAGTGGCGGGAAAGGCATGACGAGATGAAAAAGCAGGCATTGGTGCTCGGTCTCGGCCCGTTTGGGATGGCTTTGGTGCGCTCGTTGACAGCTCTTGGTGTGGATGTGTTGGCGGTGGATAAAAACCCCAAACTGACCCGATTGGCAGCCGATATTGCGGCGGAAGCAGCTTCCTTCGATGGTGCGGACGAAGAGGCGCTGGCACGCGCGGCCCCGGGGCGACGAGACGTGTGTATTTGCGCAATCGGTGATGAATCAAGGGATTCTGCGATTATGTGTACGGCGTTGCTACGGCAGATGGGGGCTCGACGCGTGATTGCAAGAGCGGCAGATCCCGTCCTCGCTCGTATTCTCAAACTGGTCGGGGCCCATGAGGTGGTGAATCCGGAAAACGCTTTTGGGGAGCGCCTGGCTGTACATATCGCCCATGAAGGTGTCATGGGAGAGTATCCCCTCAGCGCTGGCATCATCATCACGGAATTGCTCGTTCCTGAGGCGTTTGTGGGAAAAACCTTGATCGAGCTGGAACTGCCACGCAAGCATGGCATCACCGTTGTGGCCCTCCAACGTGGCTCTGACACCGTTCCAACCCCCGACCCCCGATCTCCATTGCGCCGCAATGACATGCTGGTGGTGGTGTCGAGAGTGGGGGCGGTATCCACGCTCCTCGATCAACTGGAGTAGGGGCAAGTTATGGAATTCAAACGAGATATGTACCTCGGGATGGGCGCTCTCGTGTTGTCCCTCATCATCGTTTGTGTCGGTTCCGTTTGGCTATTCGCACGAATGAGCCCCGCGATCGGGCATGTACTTGATGAAAACGATGAGTCCCTCGAAGCGGTCGAGCAAATTCTCGCAGTTTTCGCCCAAGCCGGTCCAGATTCGGTGAACCCTTCCGTCGTGGACCAATGCAACAAGCAACTCGAGCGTGTTCGAAACAACATCACGGAGTCCGGCGAACACGCCGAGATCGAAACGATCGACAGGGCGTGGACTCGAGCGATGGCTGGCGATGCTTCGTCGCGAAAACAGGTTGTGGAAGCCTTGATGAGATTGGCTTCGGTCAATCGGCACGCGATGCACGAGGCGAATCAACAGGCCCAACGGCTTGGCCCCAGAGGGGCTTGGGCCGTAACCCTGCTGTGTGTGTTCGGGGTGGCGAGCGGCCTTCTCGTCATCCGAAAAGTGCAGCAGCGGATTTTGGTTCCCATCGACGAGCTTACTCAGGTTCTGAACGCGGTGCATGCAGGAGATGTGTACCGACGATGCACGATCGCGGGCGCTCCCCAGACATTGACCACGGTCATGCGATCAATCAATGCAGTTCTCGACCGCATCCATCCGTCGAACTCGGAGCATGAAAAAGTGGTTGAGGGGTATCGTTACCTGGCCGACGACTATCCCAGCGTGCTGATTGACGACGAACTTCGTGTGCTCGGGGTAAGCCAAGCGGTGGTTGCCGCCATGGACGAACAAGCTTGGAGGAGGATTATGCAGGGGCTTGGTTGTGCGATGAACGGGGAAGTGAAATCACCGATTCAATCGTGTGAAAGCGTGGCCGACAGGATCTTTCTTTGCCGCATCGAGGTCGACAGCCATTCCGAAACGGCGTCTTGAATGGTAGGCGCGCGGAGGAACGAGTTGGTGATTGGATACGTTATCCATCCCGCAACCCAAATCGCTTGATCTTATATAGCAGTGCTCGTCGTGACAGCCCAAGAGCCTCAGCGGTGCGTGTTCGATTGCCGCCAAGGGCCATCAACGTTTTTTGGATCAATTCGCGCTCGACTTCTTCCAAAGGAACTCCTGGACGCACGCCGGTTTCGGTGATCGGCTCGGCATCTTGCTGCGAACACAACGCGCGTAAAGAGGGAGGCAAGTGTTCGGGGCGAATCTCGCCATTACCCGCAAACAATAACGAGCGCTCTAACACATTCGCCAGTTCCCGCACGTTGCCCGGCCAATCATACCTCGTCAACGCGCTCGCCACTTGAGCGGATAATCGAGGATCGCCGTCGGGTTTGAGGCGTTTCAACAAGTGGTGCGCGGTGGGAAGCACATCTTCCCTTCGTTCGCGAAGCGGCTGCAATACGATTTCGACAACAGCCAATCGGTAATACAAATCCTCTCGCATACGTCCCGAGGCGATTTCTTCGGTAGGAATTCGGTTGGTGGCGGCCACCACGCGAATATCGGTGCGAATTGGTGTCACACCACCGACTCGCTCGAAGCAGCGCTCTTGCAGCACACGCAAGAGCTTGGCCTGGAGGTGCGGCTGCATTTCCGCGACTTCATCCAAAAAGAGTGTGCCGCCGTCCGCGAGTTCGAACCGTCCACGACGTCTTGCTTCCGCGCCAGTGAATGAACCTCGTTCGTGTCCGAACAGTTCACTTTCGAGCACACCCTCGGCAACTGCCGCGCAATTCATCGCGATAAAAGGGCCTGCTTGTCGATCGGACAACTCATGGATGGCCCGTGCGACGACTTCTTTCCCCGTGCCGCTTTCTCCTCGCACCAATACGGTTGCCGCAGAGCGTGCGGCGAGCCGAATCGTTTCGCGAGCCTGGCGCATCGAGGAACTGATGCCGACAAGCGATCGTGGTTCGTCTTGGTCGGCATCCGCCGCGGGAGAGCGTGCGGCCGGTCCGGGTCGGTCCAGCAAATCGAGCGCCACAGCGCGAAGCTCTTCGATATCGATCGGTTTTTCCAAAAAATCTCGAGCCCCCAATTTCATGGCCTCGACCGCCGCTCGAATATCGCCGTGCGCTGTCACCACAACCACGGGTAACGTGGGCAACAATTCATGAATTCTTTTTAGCGCCCCGAGACCATCCAATCGCGGCATGCGCAAGTCCAGCACCAGTAAATGTGGTGTAAATACAGCTACTTCCCGAACGGCTTCCTCCCCATCGACCGCGTACCGGCATTGCATTCCAATGCTTTCGAGCGCGGCTCCGAGCATTCGTCGGTGAGCCGGTTCGTCATCCGCAATGAGCGCTATCCTATCCTTCACGGGTCGCACTCCTCGGCCATCGGGCTCGCACAGCCGTTCCTCCATGGGATGAGGAATCGATTTCAAGAGTTCCACGATGGTCTTCCACGGCTCGTTGTGCCAACGCCAATCCCAACCCGAGCCCATCGGGTTTGGTGGAGTGGAACGGACGAAGAACGCCTTCCCGTTCCGACACCGGGATTCCTGGACCCTCGTCTTGCACTTCGAACAAGAAAGTCTGCGTGTCTTGATCGAGCATGAAACGAACGTACACCGTTCCGCCCTCGGGCGAAGCCTCGATGGCATTGGTCATGAGGTTCACGATCAAGTCCCTCAATCGGTCCGCATCGATCATGCCCTTGGGACCCGGGGATGGTGGCAAATCGAGGTGCATCGAAAGCTTACGAGAAGCGATGTCTGGCGCAAGCAGGGCCGCGATACGTTGTACGATCTCCGTGGGATACGCCGATTGCAACTGAATGGGTGCCGGACGGGCGAATTGTCGAAGTCCATCGACGCGACGCGTGATGCTGTCGAGTTCGCTCACCATCAAACTTACGTATTCCGCTTCGGCGGAACCGGCTTCCATTTTTTCTCCGATGAGTTGTGCAAATCCTCGAAGCGCTCCAATGGGGTTTTTGATTTCATGGGCGAGCCCCCCAGCGACCAGACTCAATCGTTCGAGGTACCGGGCTCGCTCGTCGGCGATCGCCAACGCTTGTGTGACCTGCGCATGTCGGCGCATTTGTCGTTGGTGTCGACCGAGCGCCAATGCCAAGGCAAGCAACACGAGTCCGCCAGCGGTTGCTTGATAAATCACGGAACGACGGATTCGTAAATACGGTGTGGCGTCGATGGCGAGAGTCACGCGATAGGTGCCATCGAGACCCGTCGAAGGTCCCCCCGAACAACCCACGTGCCCAGAGGATGAATCCGCGGCACAGCAGGAAGGCAACTCGTTGGAAGGGTCATCGGACGGCGCGTCATGCTCATGGGGGCATGCTGAGGCTGCGGTCTTATCCTCGTTGGGAAGTTCCAGGCATCCAAGCGTTTCGATGGATACCGGGCCCGTGACAACCAGCGTTTTTCCTAGTGTGAATTGACCTTGACGTTCCGCCACTTGAGGAACCGTTCCGTGAAGGAAACGGACGGCACCATCGTCCCGCTCTAGCAAAACCCCTTCAATATCTTTGCTGTTTGCGATTTCCTGCAGCACGGCGTCCAATCGCTCTCTTCGCGCGGCACCATAACGAGCGACGTTGCGAAGTTCCGTGGCCACCATGCGGTGCAACGTGTTGCTTCGGTCGGTCATCATGCGCTGCACGTGGTCAAGACCTGACCACGTTTGCCAGCTTACGAGAAAAGCGATGGTGAGCAGGAGCAGGGCGACGGCGCCGGAAATCCAGCCCGTGGTTTTGGGGGGCTGGGAAGAATGCATTACGTGATCCTGGTGTTGGAGCGAGGGCGATCAGATGTGAGAGGCGGGTTTTTCGGCTTTCTTGCTGCAGCCACATTCCCCGGCCTTGATAGGCATCGCGGCTTCGGAGTGATGATGTCCTTTGGCTTTGGGGCAACTGCCGTGTCCCATCTTGGCGCAGCCATGTCCACCAGCTTTGCAATCGCATCCGCCAGCCTTGGCACAATTGCAAGAGCCACCATCCTTGGAGCAATCACAGCTTCCACCGTTGGCGCATCCGCATCCACCAGCCTTGGCGCATTGGCAGGAGCCACCATCCTTGGAACATTCACAGTTTCCGCCATTTGCGCAATCGCAGCCGCCAGCCTTCGCGCAATTGCAGGAGCCGCCGTCCTTGGAACATTCACAGTTTCCGCCGTTTGCGCAATCGCAGCCGCCAGCCTTCCCGCAATCACAGGCGCCGCTGGCGCAACCACATTCTCCCGTGGCTGCCTTATCGCATCGTCCATCGCCATCATTGTCCACGAATCCGGGGCATTGTTTGTTTTTTACCTCCGCCGCAACGGGAGCAACTGTTTCACCTGTGGTTGGGGTTTCGTGTTCCGCGCAGCCGATGACAAGCGCCGCGAGCGCAGACAACAACGAAATGACAATGGCGTAATACATCTTGTGATTCATCAGGGTGTCTCCTTGTGTGTTGATTGGATGACGTCCCGTATGCCGGATTCATGCCAAGCTCGGATCTGGGGACGATCCGAGGATTGCGCAAGGGGATGAAGTGCAGTGCGCAGGTCTTGCGCAGTGAGCGCGGAAGACGTTCATACAACTGCGCCGAACATGCGCAGCGCAAGTAGCGCATGCAGACAGGATGGTAGGGAGATGGGAGGGAATCAGTGTTGTTTGCCGGTGAACGTACCGCTTACATTGCCGACGCTACCAGCGTCCTCGCCCCACTGACCGAGCCATTTGCCATTGCTCAATGTTTGGGCGATGTTGTTGATATCGATATCCGTGGCATCGCAGGTGCCTTGTAGTTTGAGGGTACCCTCGGATTTGATGAAGCCCGAGATCTGGCTGTCCAACGTATCTCCCGCGAGGGTGATGCCCATCGTGCAGTATTGTGCCCAGTCCTGCGCCGAAGCGAATCCGGTTTTGTCGAAGATCCACTGTCCGACGGCCGTGCAGTTGACCCAGTGTTGGATCATGTCTGCCGTGCTGGTGTAGCCGAACAGAGGCAGCAGTCCGTGGAGGTAGATGTACTGGATGAGCTTGCCATAGGACAGTTTGAACTCATGCTCGGGGATCGTAACTTTGATGCCATCGACAGAGAGATTGGCGTTGGTCTGCAGCGACTTGAGTCCCACGTCCGCCAAATTGAATTTGTAAATGTGCTCCTTGCCTTTCAGGTCGTGCAAGAGCACTTCCATTTCCACCAGTCGGTGGGTCATGGGTTGCGCGGTATCGGATCCTTGTTGGACGTTGAGTTGCGAATAAATTTTGGCTTTGTTGATGGCGCGCGCGAGGTCGCCTGCCATGTTGGCAAAAGCCAATACCCCTTCGGGGATGTATTGTTTCATCAAGTCGTTGATTTGGTTTTGGACAAATGGAGCGGCCGTTTCCCAAGCACCGCATCCACCGAAGAAGCGAGGCTTCCCGCCGTCCCAACTCGTCATATTCTGTTGGCAAACCGCTCCAATATCGCCCCAGCCATGATTGATTTGGCTGCAATTATCGAAGTCCTCCCCCGGTTTGCACTCCCAATGACAGGTCTGGCGCATCAAGAAGTCGGTAATGAACGCTCCTGGGTCCTCACCGTACCATTCGTTCGCCATATCGCACCCGCCGTTGGGCGCGTGGTCATCCGTCAGTTCGTCGAGAATGGTCACGGCCAACTCCACGGACTCAGGGAGGGTGCCTCCAAAATCGAGAAGATTCGTGAGGTCGTACGTGCCTAGCACCGGTCCCGGCCACTCGAGATCCGCAAGAGGAACCTTGATCTTCGTTTCATCGGATTGCACCACTTCGATGTTGTCCACACAACCGAAAGCCCGAATGTTTGGTCCCACCTTGGCCGTGACCGTGACCGCGTAATCCTTGGCCACATTCAACGCCACGAACGCTGTCGTATCGTTGACCGTCGCAAGCGCCGGCGACGTCGTCATGATCGGGGTGGGTAAGTCATCCGCCTTTAGCTTGTCACAAGTAACGCCTTGATAAAGCGAGGGCACGAGGTTCTCGAGCTTCAACTCGCCAAGGTACGCCATCGACACACCTATGCTTCCGATAGGCTTATCCGATACCGCTACCTGGAAAGAAATCGGTGCGCCTCCGTTGGTGGGCGGTGTGACGCTGACTTGGAACGTGGCGTTCTGCTTGCCTGCGGTCAGCGTTACCGTTGCTTCCCCATTGGCGTTCGTTCGCGGCTGCATGGCGCTGAGCTTCGAGCCACCGGATTCTCCAACGATCGCGTAGTCGAGGGGCGCGCCCGCAATGCCCGCGTCGTTCTTGTTGCCGTCCACGTAACGAACCGTAAGATCGACGCTCTTTTCAAATGATAATGTCTGGCTTTGGTTGGTCACGAAAACCAATTTGGGGGCCGCGTTCGGATCGGGCTTGAACGGCGGTGTGGGCGTCTCTTCGGAATTGCCATCGTCGCTGCCGCAACCAGGCGCGGCGATACCAACGACAAGAGATGCGCTTAGAATGCTAGAAAGAATGCGCCACTTCATAAAGTCCTCCTGAGGCTCGAGCCGCCTCATCCTCAATCTGACTACCATAGCGCATTCTTTGCGGCTGAACACCCAATCCGAACGATACCCGCTCCCTGCTCGGATGGTTTTGGGTTTCAATCTCCAAAGACTCCCTATTTCGCGATGTTTGCCCTCGATGACGAAGTCGACAGGTGGTCAAAACGGAATCAAAACCTGACGTCCGCGGCTGGTCGGCAACCGATGCTTCTGCTACGAACGTGAGATGATCGTGTTAGACCCGTGCTCGGATCGCTTTGGCCTCCATCGCACTTTGCTTTTTCCTGTCCTCGTTGGTTTTGCCCTCTGGGCTTGTTCGGCTTCCGGTGATGACGCGGGCTACAGCGGTTCAGGAAATGAGGGAGCTTCGGGTTCTGCCGGCAGCGTGTTCGACAGCGGGCTCACGGGAGATGGCGAAATCGATCCGGATTCCTCCTGTGCGATGACAACGTTGCAAGCAGAGCGAATTCCGCTTGATATGTACTTCATGGTCGATACGTCCGGCTCGATGGATGGGCCGAAACTCGCGTTGCTCAAGTCCGGTTTGACGGCGTTTCTCCAGGCACCTGATTCCGCGGGTCTCGGTGTTTCCGGTCAGCGTTTCCCCATCGGTGGATTGAACGAAACCTGTGACTCCGCAGTCTACGGTTCCCCCGCTGTTCCTTGGGCCATTCTTCCAGATTCCCAATGGAGCACGTGGGTTTCCAACCTCAAAGCGGAAGGATATACCCCGAGCGTTCCGGCTTTGCGCGGCGCGGTAGATGCTTGCAAAAACCGGATGACTGCCGAACCCGCACGTAAATGCGCCGTCGTTTTCGTGTCCGACGGGGAACCTGAAGGCAATTGTCCTCCTGTGTCCATTTCCGCGAAACAGGATCTCAAAGACATTGCCGCGGAAGCCTACGCGGCTGGGATTCCTGTCTTTGCCGTCAGTTTCTATGGCATATCTTCCGTGGGACAAGCCATCCTGATCGCCATCGCTCAGTCTGGCGGAACCGAGGTTCCCTTCGCCATCAAAGAAGGGGCCGTTCAACAGGACTTCATGGAAGCCCTTGCCGAAGCACGAGGCACTGCTCTCGGTTGCGAATACCAGATGCCAACCACCGACGCTGGAGTCGTCAACCCTTTCCTCGTCAAAGTAGCCTACACCCCCGGTGCGAGTGGCGAGTCCCAAACCATCCCTAGAAAAGATTCGCTTTCTGATTGCGGTTCCCAACAGGGGTGGGCATATGACGACAACGACCATCCAACCAAATTGGTGATGTGCTCTGCCACCTGCGACACCATGCGAGCAGATGCAAAAGGAAAAGTGGAGATATTGCTTGGCTGCAGTAGCTCCCAACGATGATGCGATGAACCATCCCCTTCGTCTCGTCATAGCAACGAAAAACCCCGACAAGGTGGCCGAATTCGAATCCCTTCTTGCCGGACTCGATCTCGATTTGGTTACCGCGCAGGCTTGTGGTGTTCCTGACGTTGAGGAAACGGGAGAAACCCTCGCCGAAAATGCTGCCCTCAAAGCGGAAGCTTCTTTTCGTGCGACCGGTGAGATCTCCCTGGCGGATGATACGGGTCTGTGTGTGCGAGCCTTGGGAGGCGAACCAGGCGTTCGAAGCGCACGATTTGCCGGGCCAGGAGCCAGCTACGAACAGAATCGTAACCTGCTGCTAGAAAAAATGCGCGGTCTCCCCATGTCGGAACGAGACGCCATATTCGTGACCTGTCTGGCCATCGTCGTACCCTCCCGCTTCGCCGACAACGTGTCCACTCGTCGACAGATCCTTCGCGATAACGGACAGACCGGGTCCTTGCATTGGGTCGAGGGAAGAGCCAAAGGTCAAATTCTTGAAGCTCCCACAGGCTCTGGAACCTTCGGTTACGATCCGATTTTCTATGTCCCAGATCTCGGAAAAACGTTCGCAGAGCTGTCCCGAGAGGAAAAAAACGCTGTGAGTCATCGTGGGCGCGCCTATCGCGCTTTGCGCGAACATCTGAAAAGCGTGCTGCAACGAGTCTGAAGCGAAATCCACAGTCCATCCCGGGAGCGCCAACCACGACCCCGATTTCTTTCAGTCCCTATCATCCTCGTCTGAAACGTCTTCGTCCGAGTCGTCTTCGTCCGAGTCGTCGTCGTCCGAGTCGTCTTCGTCCGAGTCGTCTTCGTCCGAGTCGTCTTCGTCCGAGTCGTCTTCGTCTGAAACGTGTGGGTCTGTTCCCATTGGGTCAGGCTCTTGAGCGGAGTGGCTGGTGTTGCTCTCGTGACCAATCTGGCTCAAATGTTCGTCGGCGACCAGCTCATCACCGGACTCCGTGGGATTGGTCCATACGGCCTCGCCGAAGTCGAGTTGCTCGGGCGGTTCTTCCCCCAACGCCTTTTCGAAAGCTCGTTTGGAGTCGTCCGTGAGTTCCGTAAACTCGCGTAAAGATGGAAGATCTTTGAGACTCCTGAGATTGAAAAACGACAAAAACGTGCTGGTCGTGCCATAGATCAAGGGCCGACCTGGTTCATCGCGTTTGCCAAGGATACGCACCAAGCCGCGATCCAAGAGCATTTTCAGGACAGGTCCGGAATCCACGCCGCGCACATCGTCGATTTCAGGTCGCGTCAACGGTTGGCGATAGGCCACGATGGCGAGCGTCTCGAGCTGGGCCCGTGTCAATTTCACGGGACGCTGTGCTGTGACATCGCGAACGAAGGGAGCATAAGCGGAAGCGGTTCGAAACGCGAATCCCCCGGCGACCTCCACCAATCGGATACCGCGCGACAGGTATTCCTCTTGCAACTCACGGAGCAATTCCATGACGAGTTTCCGGTCCGCTTTGGCCGTTTTGGCGATTTCCGGGGCAGGGAGTGGAGCATCACTCGCGAAAACGAGTGCTTCGATCAAGCCTTTGAGATGAGAACGCACCACGTCGTCCTCGACATCGGCTGGGGGATAATTCCGCTCCGATGTTGGCTCCGCGTCTGCCTCATCCGATCGCATGACGGAAGCCGAACGTTGCGGCGGCTGGGAGTCCGGCATGTCGAAGGGGGGAGGCTCGTTTTCGTGCGAATCCAATATCGGCGCCTCTCTCTCGTCCTTGGGAGGTGTCGAGGAAACGTCGGAGACTCCCCCGCTGGAGCCGATGGGAGGATGCGTGGGATCGCTCATGCCTCGTTGTCGTTGGACGGTCCAACGCCCGACTTTTGCTCCTGTTGCTCGGAGACTGCAAGCGTTACGTGAAGAGGGGCAAGCGGGTGGCTTTGCTGCAATCGAGTCATGCGAAGACGTGTCATTTCGAGCAACGCAAGAAAAGTGATGATAAGTTCGCTGGTTCCCATCCGATCGGGAAGAAGGTCGTCAATCGTGCATGGCCCTCGAGTCCGAAGAAGCTCAGACAATTCACCGATGCGCTCGGTGATGCTGATGCGTTCCAGATCGATTTCGTGATCGATACGGATTTTTCGTCGCTCTGCGATGCGCTGAAAAGCATCGATCAGAGCAAAAACGCCAACTGGTGCCAGGGGAGCTGGTCCACCATCTCTGGGCTCCATCTCTCCACGTCCAAAAACATCCGCGCCAAACAACGCACGATCCCCCAAATCCACCGCTGCCGCTTTGTATTTCTGATACTCCAACAAGCGTCGCACCAACTCCGCCCGAGGGTCTTCCTGTTCCTCTTCCAACACATCGTCTTGCCCCGGTGGAGGAGAAGGTAACAACATCTTGGACTTGATATGCGCCAAGGTGGCCGCCATGACGAGATACTCGCTAGCGACGTCGATCGACCATGCTTTCAACTGAGACAGGTACTCGAGGTACTTGTCGGTGATGAAGGCGATGGGGATATCGAGGATGTCGAGTTCATGTTTGGTGATGAGATGAAGCAGAAGATCCAATGGCCCTTCGAACTGCGGAAGCTCGACCATGCAGGTCGAATCTTGCGCAAATCCGGAAGGTAAGGAACGCTGCGGCGAATCCGCCTCAGTCACGCAACCCCCCACAACTGTGTGCTGAATACGGTTTGAAGCAACCGCACCGTCAACATCACCGGTTGAACGAGCAACGTTTCTCGCAAAAACGGAATATTGATCACGACCAATAGTAAGATGAACGAATAGGGAGATACGTGGGTGACAAACCCATCCATGGAACGAGGCAAAAGCCGCGAACCATCCAGAGGGGGAAGGGGAAGCAAATTGAAGATGAACAGGCCGATGTTGAGGATGAACATGGCTTGCAGCAGCTTGGCCAATCCCGTAGGACGGTCTCCCATCAGCCATTCGGGCGCGACTCGAATCAGAAGTGCAGCCAGTCCGATCGAAGCCACCGCCATCATGAGATTGGATAACGGTCCCGCTACTGCCGTCAGTATCATGCCTACACGCATCGTGACCTTTCGGTTGAATCGAACCGGTCGTACAGGAACGGGCTTCGCCCACCCAATCAACGCGAATCCTCCGAGAAGCACGTTGAAAGCGGGAATCAATAGCGTCCCGAATACGTCGATATGGGCCATCGGGTTGAGCGTCAGACGACCTTCTCGTGAGGCCGTATCGTCCCCTAGCCGAAAGGCCATCCACGCATGTGCGTATTCGTGGACACTCAGGGATAAAACCATCGGAACCAGGTAGATGACCAGATCGACGAGAAGATTTTTACTGAGAGACAGAGCGAGCACGGCCGGATCACTGGCACGAGAAGGCGGGTGAGGGAAGGGGGCTCGTCTTTTTTGCGTGAGATCGGTGCGGCGTTCGTGCCATGTCGCGAAAATACGGTGGCCTCCTTGCCTCGACGTTTTCCACGGAAAATGGGGTTGTTCATCGTCTCTCCCATGCCATTTGAGGTATTCTGGACTCTATGCGCGCGTCCCGTTGGATTCTTCCCTTCGCAGGCCTGGTTCTATGGAGCCTTGGTTGCAGTGACGATGACACCTCCACCGCACCCCACGCCAAGGTGGGCGATGATGCCGGGACGGATGGGAGTGTGCTTCTGCCGGAAGCCGCTCAGGAGTCCTCGGTGGTGGATGCGGGCCACGACGTTGTGGATGAACAAGACGCGTTTTTCGATGCCCCCGTGGATGTCGCTGCGGACCAAGAAGAAGATGCCCCCATCGTTGTTCCGAAACCAACTCCCGCCGATATCGACTTCAAGGCTCTTCAACCAATTCCTTCAGGTGAATTCCTGCTGTTCAACGACTGGAATCCATCACCGAACATGGTGCGAGCGATATCCCTGGACGGACAGTCCGTAGTGGACGTCTTTCGCGCGTTTCGAATCTGGAGTCTAGGTGTGTCTCACGATTCCAAACGCATCGCGTTCGCTTGTGGAGACCCTAAACAAGCCGAACACTACGATATCACCCTCGGCGATGCCATCCAGCATACGTGGATCTACGACGTTGCTTCTCAATCCGCCGAAGTGTTGGCCTTCGGCAACCTCAACGACGAATGCCATACCTTCGGCCCCGATGACCACAACCTCTATGTATGCCGTCGCTACGATTTTTCTAAGACCGGCTCCTTCAAAGGATGGCGGATCGGACGTATCGATTTATCCAGTCGGGTTTTTGAATTCCTTACACCGGAAATGGATTCCGTATTCGCCCTGCACCCCCAGCCCACACCGGATGAAACCGAAATGCTGTACGGGATGATCGATATTCCGTCATCGCCTCCCGCTGGGGTTCGGAGCATCAAGAAACTGCATTTTGCGACGGAGACGTTTTCGTTCGTGAGAACCGATGCCGACACTCCCGTGTTATCCCCGGATGGCAAGCGATATCTATACCGGAATTTCCTGCAAAAACGCACGTTATGGGCCTCATCCCTCGACGCCACGAACGAGGTTCAGGTGGTAGCGGCGGAGGTAACGAAACCCGTGTGGTCACCGGATGGGTCGCGGGTTGCCTATTTGGTACGCGACGATGCGCACAATTGTGATCACATCGAGATGGTGGCTTCGGACGGTTCCCAGGCATCCGCGCCGACTCGCCTTCGAGACTGCTCGACTTCCGGGGAGTTCATTACAAATATCGCTTGGATTTCAATACCTTAGGTGAATTCCCCCCCGCGTGAATCGATTTTGATCATTGTGTAATTGGGACATTCAAGAAGCGGAAACCCGTATTCCCACGGATTGTGGTCGACCGCGGCTCCAGGGGTGCTATACGCGCCCACTATGGTTGCACGTACCACCTTTCTATCTAGCTTGGGTTGCCTCGGCGTAGGTTTGATTTTGACGACGGCCTCGCCTGCCGGCGCTGACCCGATTCCTCGCTATCAAGCCAATGTCAAAGGTAATGTCCGCGTGTTTGGTTCCACGCTGACCTATGACTGTGGCTCAAAGGTCCTCCCACCTCCGGGAGCAACGGCCTCGTGTGCAGGACAAAAAGAAGTTTCCGATAGCGCTGGCGATTTGTATTGGCGTGACAATCTGGCCAACGTCTCTGTCGAGCCCAAACAAGCTCGCACTTCGGCCACCTTGGATCTTCCTTCCGGTTCGGTCGTTACCTACGCGCGTCTGTATTGGTCTGCGCTCAAAGTCGGTGACCAGCCTGACAAGGATGCGGTGCTCGATTGGGTCAATGGTTCGCCCACCACCATCGTTTCGGATCATTGTCACCCTACCATCCCGTTTCCTTTTTCCACCCATCCAGATTGGTTTTATTACCAGTGTTCGGGCGATGCTACGGACTATGTTCGCAAGTTGGGCGCGGGCGATTTCCGTGTGACGGATGTCGATGCGATCCCCCTGGCCAACACGTTGGTTCACGTCTCCTATGCGGCGTGGACACTGGTGGTGTTTTATGAGAATCCGAAAGAAGAAGTCCGCAACCTGGCGTTATTCGATGGATTCGAGAAGATCGACCCCGAGTTCGGGCCGTCGAGCGTATCCGCTACGCTTTCGGGCATCATTGTGCCGTCTGGATTCGCCGCCGAGATGACGGCGTTCATGTATGAAGGTGATGTTCCGGAACAAGGGGAGCCTCCTCAGGATCGTTTTTTGGTCAATGGTATCCCGATGAGCAACGCGATCACTCCTGGGGAGGACTTTTTCAATTCGTCGCGCTCGTATCTCGGCTTGCCGTACTCTGGCGACGAGGATGTCCCACAATTTTCCGGTGTGCCGGGGTCCATGGCTGGCTATGACCTGCATACGGTCGATGTTCGATCCGCCATCAAAGCAGGCGATACATCTGTCGTCATTACGGCTGACTCCGATTACGACAAGTACTTGCTCGGCGGATTCGTTACCTCCATCACCAACAAGGCGCCGTATTTCGACGTGACCAAGCAGGTGGAGGATGTGAATGGTGGCGCCGTCATGCCCGGTGATGTTCTCGAGTACACCATCAAAGCGCAGAACACCGGAAATGATACCGCCATCAAGACCGTCATCACCGACCAACTTCAGCCCGGTATCACCTTCGTGCCTGAATCCATTCGTATCGTCAGCGGGGGAGTCGTGGGCCCCAAGACGGACAAGGCTGGCGATGATCAGGCGGAGTTCGTCAATGGTCGTGTGACGATCCGTGTCGGTGCGGGGGCGACGGCGACAGAAGGGGGGAAAGTGGCTCCCTCCGAGAAGGTGGAAGTGAAGTTTCGCGTGACGGTCACCGCAACGAAAGGCGAGATTGCCAATAGCGCCACCCTTCGGGCTAGCGGCGAGGCAGGAGGAGCGGAAGAAGAATATGAAAGCGATGGCGACCCCAACACGGTCGGAAAACAATCGACGGTCGTGGTGGTTGATGAATGCTCTTCCGATGATGATTGTTCCGGCTTGAAGCCTCATTGTGATCCGGAGACGCATACTTGCGTGGGCTGCAAAACCGACGCGGATTGTCACGATCCCGCCAATCCGGCATGTCAGCCCAGTGGTGCTTGTGGACAGTGCTCGGCCACCAATGATGTTCTTTGCACGGGAAATACTCCGGTTTGCGATACCTCCGTGGGTATTTGCGTGTTGTGTACGCCCGGGCCAAACGGCGATGCATCGATGTGCAAAGACGACCCCAATGGTCCGGTATGCATGTCGGGAGCCAATGGTTCTCTATTCTGCGGCTGCGTGACGGATTCGGATTGCGGTTCGTACAACAGCGGGCGAGTCTGCGACACGCTCGTTCAGCATTGCATCGATGGCTGTCGGGGCGAGGGTGGCAACTCCTGTCCTACGGAGCTGGTTTGCACGTCTCACGATTCGAGCATTGGTCAATGCATCGTGGATACGGGGACCGGCGACGCTGGAGGTGCAGGCGGGGCAGGCGGCGGTGGCGTGACCGCGGCTCCCGAGGAAAGCGGTGAAGATGGCGGATGCGCCTGCTCGACCGTGGGTCATAAGAGCTGGGGCGGCGCTTTCGCCGCAGGGCTATTCGCCTTCGGTGCAGTTGCGCTTGTGCGTCGTCGACGCCGATAATCGATTCCTATCTTTGCCATCCCACCATCATTTGTGTGTGAAGCTCCGAATGACTCGTCGTGGGTGCATGACACGATCCAAACGTGCATACATAGCCTGTTGACACACCGTCTCGCGCCGTTTTTCCCGCGGTGAAAGGAATGAGTTGCGCGGTGGATTGCTCGGCTCCATCGGCTCCGACCACCATCAACGACAGATGCGATGCCGCCGTTTTGCGAACCTTTCGTTCCAGGGATCGAAGTTGCTCATCGCCCTTCTCACCCGCCAACACGATCTCATAACAGGGGCCAAGATAGAGCTGAGCTACGTCGAGCCAACCTGCCATCTCGAGTCCCGCACGTTCCATCACGCTTGTCATGGCTTCCAAGCTCGCACGCGTTCGCTCGACAAGACGCTGTTCCCCCGTAAGCATGGCAAGTCGAACCATGGCCTCGAGCATCATCGAGTTGCCCGAAGGTTCCACGGAGTCGAAGGGCTCGAAGCGACGTCCCAAAGGAGCGGTTTGATCGCTCGAGGTGAGAAAAAATCCGCCTTCCGAGCGGCTGAATCGGTCGAGGACGAATTGGACGATGCTTTGGGCGCGCAGCACGTATTCGATGTCGTTCGAGGCTTGATGAAGATCGAGAAACGCTACGGCCATGGCCGCATAGTCATCGAGAATACCGGAATGGCCGACAATTCCATCGGTGGAGGCACGAACGATGGTGCCGTCGGATTGTCGATGGTGATTCCACAAGTGGTTGGCAGCTCGTTCCGCGGCCATGAGATAGGTCGGATCATCGAGAACGGAAGCCGCGCGAGCGAAAGCCTGGATGGCTAAGCCATTCCATGCAGTGACGAGTTTGCGATCGAGACGCGGTGCCTTTCGTTGGTTTCGATGGGAAAGGAGAGCCTTGCGCCAACGAGAAAAGCAATCCAAGACGTCTTTCTCATCCACACCATGATCTCGAGCGACTCGTGCGATGGGAGTATTTCTCCACAGGACGTTTGCGCCTTCGAAGGTTCCGTTTTCGGTGACTCCGAAGAGAGAAGCGAGAAGGGACCCATCCCGTGGTCCCGCGATGCTGAGCAGCTCGTCGAGGGACCAGACATAATAGGCGCCTTCGGTGCCATCGCTGTCGGCGTCGAAACTGGCATAAAACGCGCCTTCTTTCCCTTGCATTTCGCGCATGAGAAAATCGAGGGTCTCTCGGGTGATCTCGAAAAAGGGCGGGTGATCGAACACGGCACCAGCTTCGAGGTACAAGCTGGCGAGTTGCGCGTTGTCGTAGAGCATTTTCTCGAAGTGCGGCACCTGCCAGCGTTCGTCGACGCTGTAGCGATGGAAGCCGCCGGCTAGGTGATCGCGGATGCCTCCCGCGGCGATGGCATCGAGGGTTTTTCGAACCATCTGTGCCAAAGGTTGAGCCCCCGTTTTTCGATACCGGCGCAGGATGAATCGCCAGCGAACCGGTGTGGGGAACTTCATGCTTGCGCGAAATCCTCCCCAGTGGGGATCGAAGGAGCCCTCCGCTTCCTTTGCCCCGTCGTCGAGCAATCGTGCATCGAAGGGATGAGACACAAGCTTGTCAAACCCTTGTTCGATGGCTTCTGTCCACCTTTCTGCTTGGTCGTTCAACTCCTCGCGATGATTGCGAAAAACGTCGAGGATGCGCCGCGCCAGCTCGATGAAGACATCAGGCGGAAAATATGTCCCTCCAAAAAACGGTTTCAGATCAGGAGTGAGAAAGACGGACAAGGGCCATCCTCCGCGACCCGTCATTCGTAGAACGGATTGCATATAGGTGGCGTCGAGATCCGGTCTCTCCTCCCGATCGACTTTGATGCTGATGAAATGCTCGTTCATGAAAGAAGCCACATCGTGCTTCTCGAACACCTGCTCTTCCATCACATGACACCAATGACATGACGCGTAACCAATGGATAAAAATATTGGTTTGTCCTGCGATCGTGCGTCGTTCAGGGTCTCGTCATCCCACACGCGCCAGTGAATGGGATTGCTGGCGTGTTGTCGCAAATACAGGGAATGCTCGTCAGCGAGGCGATTTTGGGGGGAGTGACGATTCATGGACTGTGTTTTCCAAAGGTGGTTTTGGTGTTGGATGAAAGAAGGGACAGAAGGATTGCGCGAACGGATGGCAAGTATTCGATGCGGGGAACGTCTGGACCGATCCGGATGGTCTTCGAGCGAACAAACCGTGAAATGCACGAATAGAAGACTAACGAGGCATCTAGAGTCGACTTGGTTGACTGTCCGAAAACGGATAGCGTTCGGACTGGGGTGTGAAAAGGTGGGATGACGCGAGGCGTAATATGATGGGGGCGTCCAGCGATAGGGACCGCGAGGACGAAAACGATCGGAAGATGATTTTCCAGAACACGAACCGCGAAGCAATCTCGCGAATAACTAAATTGTTGTGTGATATTCAAGGCTTAGCGTATCGTGACAACAATGGGGTTAGCATAACCATTGCGCCTTAGAGGCGCCTAAATATGTCAAACTACTTGAAATTTGGCCTTTTCGTTGACAGCCGGAAAGCACTCTCCTAACGGAACAACAGTCCGACGGTATTCTCGACTCCCTAGCGAGCCCGTGGAAGGAGGAGGATCGGAATGAGCTTCGTGTTTTACTATCTTCCGATAATTGTGGCGTTCGTAGCCCTTGCCTATGCGTTTATGCGCGCGACCTGGGTCACCAAGCAAGACCCTGGCAATGATCGGATGAAACTGATTGGCAAGTGGATTGCGGATGGCGCGATGGCCTTTCTGGCTCGGGAGTATAAGAGCCTGGCGATCTTCGTGGTCGCAACCGCTGTCATTCTCGGTGTCGCCAACCACTTCACCGCCGATGACACCAACGCGATGATTTCTGTCGCGTTTGTTTTCGGTGCCATTTGCTCTGGCCTGGCGGGGTACCTGGGCATGAGGACTGCCACCAAGGCCAATATTCGAACGGCGAGCGCCGCCCGTAAGGGACTCAACGAAGCTTTGCAAGTCGCCTTCGCCGGTGGCTCCGTCATGGGCCTCGCGGTCGTCGGTCTCGCCCTCGGCGGCATTGCCATCATGTTCGTCGTTTTCTCAACTATCTACGGTGATTCGGTCAACGACGACAAGGCCATGATGCTCGTGTTGAATCTCGTGTCCGGCTTCTCCTTGGGAGCATCGTCCATCGCGCTTTTCGCTCGTGTGGGCGGTGGTATTTACACCAAGGCAGCGGACGTCGGAGCGGACTTGGTAGGCAAAGTCGAAGCCGGTATCCCGGAAGACCACCCCCTCAACCCCGCTACTATCGCTGATAACGTTGGCGATAACGTTGGCGATGTCGCCGGTATGGGCGCCGACCTGTTCGAGTCCTACGTGGGTGCCATCGTTTCCGCCATGATTCTCGGCGTTGCTTGGTTCGGCGGAGGCGGACTTGGTATCGAGGCTATCGCCCCAGGTACCGGTATGAATGCGGTCTATCTACCCCTTGTCATTGCCGTGATCGGTATCGTCGCTTCCATCATCGGCTTTTTCTTCGTGCGCACCAAGGAAGGCGGCAATCCCCAGACGGGCCTCAACATGGGAACCTTCGGAGCAGGGGCTCTGATGGTCATTGGATCTGTCGCGAGCATTTATTATCTGCTTCCCAAAGAGGGAATTCAGGTGAAAGACGTTCTCACCGGCAATACCGACACCTACCAGTGGTGGGGTGTCGCCCTCGCCGTTGTCTTCGGCCTGCTCGCAGGGATCTTGGTGGGTGTGCTTACCGAATACTACACCGCGACCTTCAAAAAACCTGTCCAAACCATCGTCGATGCCTCCCGCACCGGTCCCGCTACCACCGTCATCCAGGGCATCGCCGTCGGCATGAACTCCACCACGTTCCCCGTGCTCGGCATTTGTATCGCCATTATCGTTGCTTACGAGTTCGCCGGCTTGTACGGCATTGCTCTTTCCGCCGTTGGCATGTTGTCCACCACCGCCATTCAGCTTGCTACCGACGCGTACGGTCCCATCGCCGATAACGCGGGGGGTGTGGCGGAAATGGCGCAGCTTGGACGCGACATCCGTGCTCGCACGGACAAACTCGACGCCGTGGGCAACACCACCGCGGCCATCGGAAAAGGATTTGCTATCGCCTCCGCCGCTCTCACGGCCCTTGCCCTTACGGCCGCCTATCTCACGAAGATGAACGGCGAAGTCAAACTCAATGCCGCTGACCCGTACGTGCTCGTCGGTCTGCTCATCGGCACCATGCTCCCCTTCCGCTTTTCCGCCATGGCGATGGTGGCCGTCGGAAAGGCCGCGCAAGACATGATTCAAGAGGTGCGACGTCAATTCCGCGAGATTCCGGAACTACGTCCAGCTCTCGAGGCCGCACAGCGTGCAGAGCACGAAGAACGTGAACCCACCGAAGAAGAAGCCAAGATCATTCACGCCGCCGATGACAAAGCGCAATACACCAAGTGCGTCGAGATTTCGACCGCTGCTGCCATCAAGAAGATGGTTGCCCCTGGGCTCATGGCTGTTCTCGCCCCCATCGCCGTGGGATTGTATTCTGCCAACATGCTGGGCGGGCTCCTGATTGGAGTCACGATCTCGGGTGTGTGCCTCGCCATCTTCCAGGCCAACGCCGGTGGTGCATGGGACAACTCCAAAAAACAGGTCAAGGAAGAAGGACACAAGAAATATGGCGAGGCCTATGATGAAATGCATAAGGCCACCGTCACCGGTGACACCGTAGGTGACCCCTTCAAAGATACCTCGGGCCCCTCCATCAACATCCTCATCAAGCTCATCAGCGTGGTGGCGATGATCATCGCTCCGCTTCTTTACTCGCTTCATTTCCAATGATCGAATTGCTCGCTTGACTCACCTGCCCTTCATTCGCTCGGTCCCACCATCTTTTCCGGTCGAACGGCTTCATCGAATTGCTCGGCCGTCAATAACTTCAATTCGATCGCGGCATCCTTCAGCGTTCCGCCCGTGTGGTGCGCATGTTTCGCGATTCGAGCCGCCGCATCGTAGCCAATGCGACGATTCAACGCGGTGACGAGCATGAGCGAGCGCTGCACGTTACGTTCGATCACCGGTCGATTGGGCTCGATACCCACCGCGCAATGATCGCGGAAACTGTCACAGGCGTCGGCCAACAACCGGATGGATTGCAGCAGATTGTAAACCATCACCGGTTTGAACACATTGAGCTGAAAATTGCCCTGGCTTCCCGCAAAACCGATCGTCGCATCGTTGCCCATCACCTGACAGCAAACCATCGTCATGGCTTCCGATTGCGTCGGATTGACCTTGCCCGGCATGATGGAACTGCCCGGTTCGTTCTCGGGAATCGTCAATTCACCAATGCCACATCGAGGTCCCGAAGCGAGCCAGCGAACGTCGTTGGCGATTTTCATCGCGGCGACGGCCAATTGTTTGACTGCGCCGCTGGCCCCTACCAAGGCGTCATGACCCGCGAGAGAAGCAAATTTGTTGGGGGCGCTTTCGAAAGGCCTTCCGGTAATCTCACCGATTTTCGTGGCAACGAGATCGGCAAAGCCTGGATGCGTATTCAAGCCCGTTCCGACTGCCGTTCCGCCCAGAGCAAGTCTGTAAAGTGCTGGAATCATTGATTTAATTGCGTGATCGGCATCGTCGAGCTGGGCCACCCAACCGGATATTTCTTGCCCCAGAGTCAAAGGCGTAGCGTCTTGCAGGTGCGTGCGCCCTACTTTGACGATCGATGCAAACGCTTGACTCTTGGCGTCCAAAGTATCTCGAAGAGCGCGCACTCGTGGAAGCAAACGGTCTTCGATGGCTTCCACGATGGCTACATGCATGGCGGTTGGGAACGCATCGTTGGATGATTGCGATTGGTTGACATGATCATTGGGATGAATCGGTGACTTGGAACCAAGTTTCCCTCCGGCCATTTCGATGGCTCGATTGGAGATCACCTCGTTGACGTTCATATTCGTTTGCGTGCCCGATCCGGTTTGCCAGACCAGCAGGGGAAAGTGATCGTCGAGTTTGCCTTCGATGACTTCATCGGCTGCTCGAACGATGAGCGAAGCGAGGTTGGCATCGAGCAGCCCAAGCTGTTGGTTTGCCTGCGCCGCTGCTTTTTTCACGATGCCAAGAGCGCGAATGACTTCTCGTGGCATGCGCTCGTCGCCGATGCGAAAGTTGGACAGGGAGCGTGCGGTTTGCGCGCCATAATAGGCGGTCGAGGGCACCTCGATGGATCCCATGGAATCGGTTTCCGTTCGTGTTTCGGATGCAGTTTTCATACGAGCTTCCCGTGGTGCAAGGTCAATGATGGATCGGGCGAAAGCTTGGTGTTGATGATCGCGTGGGGCAAGGGCACAGAACAGGAACCATGACGGAGCCTTGCTTGCAGGCGTTTGATTCGCTGGCCTGGCGTGGTGATTGCACGGAAACGATCCAACGGGATCGGAGGCTCCGAGGCTGTGGTACAGTCCCACGCCGAGGAATCGAAACCGAATACGCGCTTAACCGTGGGAGATTAGGTCATGAGCGAGTTCAAAAAAGTTGTGATCGTTGGTGCCGTACGAACACCGATTGGTTCTCTTGGGGGTGGGTTGGCTTCGCTTCAAGCGCGAGAGCTGGCCACCCACGCCATCAAAGCACTTCTCGACGCGACCAAGGTGGACCCATCGCTCGTGCAATACACGTGCATGGGCTGGGTGATGCAAGATCCGCGATCTCCCAATATCGCAAAAACGGCAGCCGAGTTCGCGGGGGTGCCACCGACGTCGCCAGGCACGACATTTCATGAAAATTGTGCATCGGGGGGAGCTGCGATTCATAGTCTTGCGCGACGCTTGATGCTTGGAGAAGTATCGCTTGGCGTGGCGGGGGGTGTGGAGTCGATGTCCAATGTGCCTCGTTATCTGTTTTCGGGACGCTTCAAAGGGCAGGTGTTTGGCGATCTTTCCCTGGTGGATGGATTGTTCGGCGCGTTGACGGATACGAATGTCGGAAAGAAAGGCGAACTCATGGGCTTGCTTACGGAACGCCTGGTGGAGCGATATACCGTAACGAGACAAGAGCAGGATGAGATTGCGTTTCGCAGTCATCACAATGCGCTTTCCGCGTGGACGAACGGATACTTCGATGATTACGTGGTGCCTGTTTCGATTCCTCATCGAAAAGGTGAGCCGCTTTTGGTGGCGAAAGATGAAGGACCCAAGCCGGTCACCATGGAAGCGTTGGGTGCCGCTAAGCCGTATTTCAAACCCGAGGGAGGCACCATCACGAGCCTCAATGCCAGCAGTTTGAATGATGCGGCCGCTGCGGTGATGCTCACGACGGAAGACCGGGCGAAAGAGCTTGGGCTTGTGCCGCTCGCCGAGCTTCGGGCCTTTCACAATGTGGGTGTGGAGCGTGAATACATGGGGGAGGGAGCGTTCAAGGTCATCCCGCCGCTGCTAGAAAAAATCCGAATTGGTGTGGGTGATGTGGATCTATTTGAGATCAACGAGGCGTTCGCGGCTGTGGTAGCGGGCGCATACCACTTCATCGAAGGACTTGCGGTGGACAAAACGAACCTTTGGGGAAGTGGTATCTCGCTTGGTCATCCGGTGGGATGCACGGGAGCACGGCAGATTGTCGATATGGTTCATCAGCTTCGAAAACGAGACAAAAGCGTTGGAGTCACCACGCGATGCGTGGGCGGAGGCATTGGAAGCGGCGAAGTGCTGATTCGCATGAACTGAGAGTTACCAGGCGATACCGTGGTTGACCGACGGTCTGTCGTTCTTGACTTCATTATAAATCAAGCGGTTTTCATGCCTTTCGAGCATCACTTCCGGCCCGTGCAAAGACGTCATAACCGGCCGTGGCAAGGAGCGACACAAGGCGCATGAGAGGCAAACCGATGATGGCGGTGGGGTCATCGCCTTGGACCCGGTCGAATAGGGCGATGCCGAGGGATTCCAGTTTGTAAGAACCGGCGCAATCCAACGGCTCATCGATCTGCACATAGCGTTCAATTTGTCGCGGATTTAATGGACGCATCGTCATTTCGTGAACATCCACCACGGTGTCGCAGCGTCCGCTGCGTGTATCGAGCAGCGAAAGCGCCGTAAACAAGTGATGGGTTCGCCCGGACAGCAGGCGCAGTTGCCCCATGGCTCCTTGGTTCGTTCCGGCCTTTCCAAGAACGCGACCATCGAGTTCGACGCATTGATCTCCGCCCACGATGAGACTGTTCGGGTGATGATGGCCGACCGCTTGTGCTTTCTGTTCCGCAAGGATTCGAACGAGTTCGGAAGGGGGCAGCGCCAAGGCCTTGAAGCGTGTTTCATCGATGCCCGAGTCCACGGCTTCAAACGCAATACGAAGTCTTGCGAGCAGTTGTTTGCGGTAGGGAGAGGTAGATGCCAGCACCACCTTGGGGATGGCTCGGCAAGGATCATCGACACTGTCGTTCATGGGACGAATTGTGGTAGGTCCTACGGTACGATGGAAGACCCCACGAACAACCCTCTGGTTTGGCTCGACATGGAAATGACTGGGCTCGAGCCATTGACCTGTGTTCCTTTGCAAATGGCCGTGGTGATCACGGATTCGGAACTCGAGGAACTCGATTCGCATGAGGTGACTCTCTGGCAGCCGGAAGAAGTGCTGTCACGAATGGATCCATTCGTTCGGAAAATGCACACGGAAAACGGACTGCTCGATCGCGTTCGCGCGTCGGATGTGGGAATGCTTCAAGCGGAACGCGAGATCATGGCGCGCGTATCGCGTTATTGCCCTTTCGGTGCGGGAATCCTCGCGGGCAACTCCATCCACACGGACCGCGCGTTTTTGAAAGCCTATTTCCCAACCCTGCATGGATATCTGCACTACCGCATGGTGGATGTCTCGAGTCTCAAAGAGTTGGTTCGACGATGGTACGGACGTGATTGGCTGTTCATCAAACAGCTTCAGAAGCATACGGCGCTCGAAGACGTGCGCGAATCGATCGCGGAGTTGCGGCATTACCGTTTGACGTGCATGCGCTCACCGAACAAGTCCTAAGCCATGTTACGGTGCTGAGAACTCGAGTCGCTGTCGATGGGCCATTTCGATGGGCTGACGAAGCAAGACATCGAGTTCGGTCAGAGAAGCGATGACGTGATGGGCTCCGGCTTTTTCGAGCGCGCGGGTGTCGAAAGCGCCCGTGGTTACACCAATCGCACCCGTTTCTGCATCACGGGCCGCTTTCATGTCATCGGGGGTATCGCCAATCATGACGCTGCGGCGCGCTTCGACACCAAGTATCGCTAAGGCACGAAGTATGGGTTGTGGATGCGGTTTCGGATGATCCACATGCTCGAGTCCGATCACCAGATCGAAAGCGTCTAGCATGTCGTGAGCAGATAGCATCTGCACGGCGCCGTCGGACATCCGTGTCGTGACGATAGCGAGGTGGACCTTGCCACGAAGAAAAGCTAGCGTTTCGATGGCACCCGGAAGGGGGCGTGAATGCGAAGCAGCAAGAGGCAAAAATGCGTTGCGATAACGCTCAACGAGCGCAGCAATTTGTGACGGAGATGCCAAGGGACGAAACTGTTGGAGCATCTGGGTGAGTGGTTTTCCAATCAGACTTCGAATGGCACCGTCGGGTAAATCATCGGCATCGAGCGTGATTCGAAACGCTCGCACGATGGCCTCGGAAGCATCTATCAACGTACCATCGAAATCGAAAAGCACAGCATTCAGGGCTGGCGGAAAACAGCAGGGCATGGCGGCACCCTACCGCTGGGATCGCTGGGAATGCTAGCGCGCCAGCAGACGAATTGATGGGGATCGTGCGGAAATAAGAGAAAACACGATTGTCGTTACGTCGTGCATCCAAGAGCATCGATGCGCCCTGGACGCGTTGCCCTTAGGACTCGCACTGGCCCGAATGCAGAACGGACACCCCAGCTTGGGTTGCATAGCATTCGTTGCCCCAAGTCCTTCCATCGCATCCGCACACGGGAACGTAGTTCGGAGGACACTCGGTCGGTTCGATGCGACAGCGGGCAGGACGCTTCTCTGCCGAGCAAGTGCCGGCTTCGTACATGCAAACGAGCCCTTTATCACACGTCAATCCCGCCGCGTTTCCGCATACTTCATTGGGTTGACGCGCGGGCGCGCAGGTTCCTGAGTTGCATGAGAGCTTCAACACGAGCGAGTCCGGATCGATGCCTTCGAACAGTTGGATGGCGTACAGTCCACCATGCACCGTATACAACGCCATCGCCGCAAATCCGTCGTGGCCGATGGCCTCTCCCAATTCGATGCGATCTTTGTAATCGATACGATAGAGCGTAAAGCCAATCGTTCGGGGACCTTTGTCAGAACGTCGCTCCAATTCAATCGATACATACGCATCCTTCACGAGTTCGAACGTGTAGGAAAGCGACTCGTTGTCTGCTTTATCCTTCGACAATTCATTGGGCGTGCCGAAGTACAGCGGGGCGTTGCTATCATCGCTGGCGGGATCGACTCGGTCCGAGTCATCGGCGGGCGGATCTGCCGGCGGCGTTGTGTCCTGAAGCTCGACAATGGGATCGATCGATGAGGCTTCTTCGCCGACCGCGCATCCACCGAGAGCGACAGCCACCAAAGCGCAAGCAAAGTGAGTGAAGCGAGACATGGTGCCCCCTTTCGAATCGGGATCTTTCGAGTACGAGAAACGGAACCTATGTGACTCCGTGTGGGGAAGAAGTCAACCGATAATATGGTCTGTGTTGAAGATTGCCGTAGGCGTTGATTTATAGAATGCAGAAACTATGGCAAGTATGGTGTAATTCGTAAATCGAGAAGAAAAATGCGTGTTCCCAGGCTCTTGGGGCAAAGGGGCACCTGTCGAGGTGGAGCATACCTTGGCTGCGTGAAACGCGACCATGACCGACCCTCGACCGCTCACGCTTTCCACCACCGCGCCTGTTGCTCGAAGGAAGCGGCCAACGACGGATGGGTATCCGACAACAAAACGATCGCTTCTCGCGCCAATTCGTGGGCATGACGAGGCTTTCCTCGGAGACGAGCCACCGATGCGAGGGCAAAGGTGATGCGCGCCCGCTGCTCGGTGGTCGATGCGAACGCCAAGCTTTCTCCCAGGATACCCGCGGCTTCCGTGTGGAAACCTTTTTGGGACAGTGTCTCGCCGAGTTTTCGGCCGAATAAAGCGACCGCTTCCATGGGATCATCGAGACTCGGGTCGCCCGCACTTCGTCGAGCCAGTTCGAATCCACGTCGGAAGGCTTCCAAAGCACTATCCAAATCATCGCGGCTTCTGGCTTGCATTCCAACCCGATCCAGGCTCAGCAGGGCTCCGAACACATCGCCGGCATGTTCGAGGTGGAACGACTGGACTTCCAAAGGCTGTGAACCAGGCGCTTGCTCAATAGCTTTGGCGTGCAGTTCCCGCAAAACCGCCGCTGGTGTCACTGCGCGAGCAATCTTCCGAAGATAAGGATGACTGAAACATATCGTCTCCCCAACCATCGATACGATTCCCACCGACTGCAGTTTTCGAACCAGGGGACTCAGATCGGTCGATGTTTCAGTAACTGATTGAATTTGTTGTGTATTTATCCGAGGTCCCAGCACGCTGATGGCTTGCAGAACGCGACGAGTGTCCGCGGGAAGACGTGCGAACCGCGCGGCGATGAGATCTCCCAAACGCGGTGGAGGTGCTGTGCCTCCTTCTTGTTCGAAACGGATGCAATGCTCGAGGTATAGGGGAAGGATTCGTTCGGAAAGCGAGATCTGAATGTCCATGACCCCGGAGCTGGCGAGCAACGAATGAGCGGACTGCCAGGTGAGTGGTTCTACGACCACACGAGGTTTGTCCTCGAGCCAGGGAGGGTCGTAATCAGGGCCGTGGGAAACGATCACCAGCAGACCAGGAATATCCCCAAGCTGCAGGGCGTCCGATAGCGCGTTGCGCGAAGCGCCGTCGAGCTGGTCCAAATCATCGACGATCACCACGACTTGCAGGTCTTCGTGGCTACATGCGGTTTGCAGAGCCCAACGTGTCGCGTGAGCCACATGGGCACGCGGCATGGAATCGACCTGTGTGCTTGGGTGTGCCAACAACTCCAACCCCTGCTTGATTCGTAGATCTACAGCGGAGTTCTCGAGCAAGGTGAGCACGTCCGCGCCCATCAACGATTCGATCAATTCGCGGATGGTTCCCCAAGCGGGACTCAAGGGCCACGGTTCAGCGTGAGCCCTGAACACGGCGTGGTCGAGCGTGGAGGCGATCATCGAAAACTCGTCCAGCAGCCGAGTCCTTCCGGCACCCATCTCGCCCACCACACGGCATAGATGCAGGGTTGTTGCGCATGAATCGAGCTGTTGGCCCAACACCGCAAGTTGTTCATCTCGTTCTACGAGAGGAAAAGACTGGGGTGTGTGCGGGTCATCGGCGGGCCCCGATGGCGGGCGTAGGGATGGCAGCCGATCGGCCCAGGGCATTTTGGCGCCACAACTCCCACAAAACTTCTGTACGATCGCTACGGGTTGTCCACATACCGTGCACGGTTTGCTAGGAGCGGCTGCGGGGGGTATGGAAAGGGCGCGGGACGGAGTGGTGATGAGGAGATGAGCTTCCGCAAGGGCAGCGGAAAACTCGGCCGCCGACGCATAGCGATCGGTTGGATTTTTTTGTAAGGAACGCCGCAATACCTCCACCAATTCATCGGGAATATGTCGAGCTGGATTGACGACCCGCGGGTCGGGAATTGGTTGGGAAAGATGGTTGAGCAGGACTTGCGTGGGAGCGGCTGCTTCGAAGGGAAGACGTCCCGTGAGCAGCAAAAATAAAATCACGCCGACCGCGTAAAGATCACTGCGAGCGTCTGGCTTTTCTCCTCGACATTGTTCCGGAGCCATATAATCCGGTGTTCCGGAGATGGTCATGCTTGGGCTGCTGGTGTCCGAAGTGCCCGCGGTCAACATTCGCGCAAGGCCGAAGTCGACGACCTTGACGAAGTCACCACCACGTCGGGTTGGTTCCAAAACGATGTTGTCCGGTTTCAGATCGAGATGCACGATCCCAAGCTGGTGAGCTTCCGCGAGAACATCGAGCAGTTGCCTCAGAATGTCGATGATTCGTGAGAAAGATAAGGGCCAATCCTCTTCGAGCACGCGGGCTAGATCCCGTCCACGCAAATGCTCCATCACCAAATAGGGCAAACCATCTTCCGTCTTCCCAAAATCGATGACTGCCACGGAGTTGGGATGGTTCAACCGACTCGCAAGTCGCGCCTCGTTGATGAATCGACGACTTACGGACTCATCGCTCAGCAGATAAGGATGAACGATCTTCACGGCTACCGAGCGGCCCAAGGTGGATTGCTCCGCTCGATAGACCTGGCCCATTCCCCCCCCACCAATACACTGCTGAAGGACATACCCGCCCGGCAACACCGTGCCAATGCGTCGATCCGGCATGCCGTCGATGGGTTCGCCGCACGTCGGACAACGACTAGCATCTGGGTCGCAACGGCTCGAGCAATGAGGACAATTCATCCCGTGTCGTGAAGCCCCCTAACGTCGATAGTATGCCAATCCAAAGACGCTTTGTTGAATTGTTCTGGTGGGATTGTCAAGGGGTAAGACGAACGACGAGAACCGAACATGGGGCGGTTCGAGCGACGGTTTCCGCCACGCCACCGAGAGCGATTCGCTGAATCGCGGAGCGCCCTTGGTTGCCCAACACAACGAGTTCGGCAGATAATACCGTGGCTTGCCGAACGATTTCATCTTGGGCCAAACCATCCGTTACGACGATCGACGCTGTCGTTGCAAAACGTTCGAGAGAGGTTTCGATGAGGTGATGAGCAGCAGCTCTTGCTTCTTGGATGGACTTTTCATCGGGGACGATAGGGCCACCTCCGAAAGGCGTTGCTGCCCATGACAACGTGGTTGCTTTGGCCCCGAGGCTATGCATGACGGTCAGGTCGGCGTTGCGCAATTTGGTTATTTCCGAGGCCATTTCGACGGCTGGCCAGGCGGGATCGGAAAAGTCCGTAGCGGCTAGAATTTTCCCATGTTTCGGCGCGGGTCGCGCTACCAGCACCGGACAATGGGCGTATCGGATGACCCGTTCTGCCACGCTTCCCAACAATACGTGCTTGAGTCCGGTGTATCCGCGGCTTCCTACCACGATGAGGTTGGCATCGATTTCCTCTGCTTTTCGCAACAGCGCCGTATCCGGCCAACCGGTATCTACGACGATGCGCACGTTGAACAGGCCCTTCGATAAATGGGTCTCGATGACCTCTTCGACAGCCTGGGTGGCGCGATCCATGATGGCGGGCAATTGGAAGACATCCTCGATGTTTTGGTGAGGAAAGAGCGGATTGGCGCGTACCAAGTTGGGTATCGCGTGAAAAACCACAAGCTCGGCTTTCATCTCCCAAGCAAGGGTTTCGGCCTGGCGAAGAGCTTCCAAAGAAGGCTCGCTGAAGTCGATGGCTACGATGATGGAGGTCACCTTGGGCATCGATGTATCGTGGACGGTGAGCCTGTTGCAGATCAAGACAAATGGGAAGGCACCGCGGAAACAGGGAAAGATGATAGCTTGTTTTGACGGGATGCAGTGATAAAACGGGATTCGCAATGCCACAGAATGCATGCGAACCGCGAAAAGACTCGCCCCAATGGCAAGTGCCGCGCCCTTTTCTCAAATGGGTCGGTGGCAAAGGGCAGCTTCTCCATCGCATGATGCCGTTGGTCCCCTGCTTTTCGGGTGTCTATCACGAACCCTTTGTCGGTGGCGGCGCGCTGTTTTTCGCCCTGCAACCGTCGCGCGCCATCTTGTCGGACGGCAATCTACGGTTGATTCGCGCTTATCGGGGACTTAGAGACCAACCGCGGGAGGTGATCCGACGCTTGCAAGAGGCTCCCTATGACAAGGACTATTTCAATCATCAGCGGCAACGAGCCATCGATGCAGACTCGGATGTCGAAGTGGCGGTTTGGATGATCTACTTGAACCGAACCGGCTTCAATGGTCTTTATCGCGAAAACCGCCACGGCCGATTCAATGTCCCTTTCGGACGTCACGTTCGACCCTTGATCTGCGATGAGCCTAACTTGCTCGCGTGCTCGCAACGGCTGCAGCACGCTCAGATTCTCCACGATACCTTCGAATCCGTCGAAAGCCGGGCAAGGAGCGGTGACTTCGTCTACTTCGATCCACCCTACCAACCCGTATCCGCGACCTCCACGTTTACATCCTACACCTCTCGCGGCTTTTGCTTCGAAGACCATCGCCGCCTGCGTGACCTTGCCTTGCGGCTCAAACGTCGTGGCGTTCATGTCCTCGTGTCGAATTCCGCGTCGAGTCATGTGCTCGGGCTTTACGAAAAACACTTTGAAATCCATGAGGTACAGGCGCTTCGGAAGGTCAACTGCAAAAGGGAGAAACGGGGGCGCATCACGGAGTTGCTCATACGATGACGACCTGTGGCCCCAACCCGTCGCGGGATGAGCACCGCGAGGTATTTGAATTTGGTTATTCCGTGTTTCGACGTCGAGCTTCGATCGAAAACGACGTGTTGCGCTTGGATCGCGGCGCTCGTTCGGTCGAACTCCGGTTATCCGCTCTGGTTCATCTCTACCTGCAACCGCGAAATGCCGTTCAGGTACTGTGGCTCGCGGAAAAAACCGATCGTCCCACCGGCCGGGTGCATAAGGTCGTCGCCAACGCCACGGACCCGGGATTGCATTCGCTCGTCGAAGCCATCGTGCGAAGACGCCCCGAGATCGATCTTCGAGGGTATTCGTCGCGACAGGCCTTCCGTCTCATGAAAGTCCGCGATACCGCCGGACGGATGATCTTCGGGTTGCCTTTTCTGCTGCCGATAGGAATCGGCATTTGGTTGCTGCCCTACTTGGCCCACGGCTTGGACTTTGGCGAAGAACGAGTCTCTGCCATGAGCCTTTCCCAACACCGTTCCTATGGCTCCCATAACGTGGTGATCACGGGTGCCAAAGCCAGGCTCCACGAGTCGACCGAAGTGGTGACTTCTCACTTCCGACGCTTCGGTCCGGCGGTGGAAACCACCCGAACGCTCGTGCCGTTGGTGCCACCCTCCTGGGAACCGTCCCAAACCGTGCCCGTGGTGTTAGAAGTCAGCGAAATGACCGCGTTCGAAGAGGCGGCCATCGAACGAACCGTCAAGTTTCGGGGCATCAAACGCGATATTTTATGGGAAGGATTGAGCCAGGAAGACCGGGCGTATCTGACCCATCAAGCGGGTTTGCATCTGGCCGATGATGTGTGGCTCATGGAGTATCGGGCGAATCCTCGGTATGATTTATTCGTATTTCTAGCGGGAACGGGGACCGCATTGGGAATTGCTGCCGCGATTTCGGTCGGGTTGTGGCTGCAACAGCGCTCGATTCGAAAAACAAATGAACCCCGTGCCTGAGGGACGAAAAATACGCTGGCATACTGGTGAAAGCCCGAGAATCAACGACCCCCCAAGCGTCCTTATCGTCGTGAAGGACTTGGTTTCGTATGGGTTTGCGCTGAATCCCAACCTCAGGCAACTTCGATCGTTTTGGCCTCGGATGCCCGCACGCTGATCAAAAAGGCACCGAGGCGCAATTCAATGGGATCGCCCAACAAGGCTTTACGCAGGACTTTGCCGTTGGCGCCATGGACAAATCCCATGTCGACAAGCCGTTTTCGGATTTCGCCTTGGGCGCGAACGGCGGAGATGGTGAAGTCATTGCCCACTTGCACTTGATCGAGGGTCATGATGGTCGGAGAACGGCTTGTATCTACTGTATAACTGCAATAATTCAGGCAACCTGCTACGTCAACGGCGAGCCGATGGCGAGTCCAGGGTACGACAGGGACAGTGTGGAAAATAGGAAGGGAATATGGACGGTGGGTAGAAATCCGTAAGCGGGAGCTATCGGTGGCGTTCCCTTCATGAGCAGTGGAATCGTGGGACGGATTTCATCTTTGGCAACGACGTTCTGTTGTGCGAGACGCGGCGCGGCGGTCGTGATATTTCGAGGCCATGGCATCGCGAAATGTTCTGGTCGTAGGTGGGGGAGCGCGGGAGCATGCTCTTTGCGCTGCCTTGGACAGATCTCCTTCGGTGAGCCGCGTCATGGCGGTACCGGGCAATGCGGGGATTGGGCGTAAGTGGTCGTGCCATCCGATTCGGTATGGTGATCGAGACACGTTTTTTGAGATTGTGGAACAGAACGCGGTGGACTTGGTGGTGGTGGGCCCTGAAGGACCGCTTGTCGAGGGGATGGCCGATGCGTTGGTCAAGCGTGGGATTGCGGTTTTTGGACCTACGGCCAAGGCGGCCCGCTTGGAAGGCTCCAAGGTTTTCATGAAGACCTTTGCGCAAGAAGTGGGTATTCCCACGGCGCCTTTCAAAGTATTCAAAAGCCCAACGGCGGCCCGTGCCTACGTGCGAACGCTCGATGTGCCGCCCGTGATCAAAGCTGATGGCCTGTGCGCGGGAAAAGGAGTGGTGGTCGCCGAATCGGTGTCAGAAGCCCTGTCCGCGGTCGATGCCATCTTGGAACGACGTGCTTTTGGAGAGTCCGGTGCGGCGATTGTCGTGGAAGAACGCCTTCACGGCCAAGAGGTGAGCGTGCAGGCGATGTGCGATGGCGAAAGGATGTTTGTGTTGCCCGTGGCGCAGGACCACAAGAGGCTGAAAGACGGCGACCTCGGCGCAAACACGGGAGGTATGGGAGCGTATGCGCCGGTGCCGTTGGTGACTCCCGAGTTGGAAAAACGCATTCGCGACCGCATTCTCGAACCAACCCTTACGGGAATGCGTGATCGGGGTATGCCATTTCGGGGCGTGCTTTTCGCGGGGCTGATGATCACACCCGAAGGCGATCCTTTCTTACTCGAATTCAATGCCCGCTTTGGAGACCCCGAGGCGCAAGTAACGTTGCCCTTGCTTCAGGGTGATTTTGGGCAAGTGTGTTACGCTTGCGCGCGGGGAGAACTCGAGGAAGGGATGCTCACCATCGAAAACCGTCACTCGCTCGGGGTGGTGCTCGCTTCTCATGGCTACCCGAAAAACGTGCGCACGGGAGATAGCATCCGAGGCCTCGATGAGGTCGAGTCCCTCGAGGATGTCAAACTCTTTCATGCCGGCACCCGAGCCCTTGGCGATCGGCTCGTGACCAGCAGTGGAAGGGTCGTCACCATCGTGGGCATGGCTGATTCACTGCAAAATGCACGGGACCGAGCCTATCAAGCCTGTGACATGATCTCCTTCGACGGAATGCAGTTGCGTCGCGATATCGGTGGTCGTGCCTTGTCCTGATGAATCGTCGGTAAACGAATACGCAAGCCGACAGCACCGACGCTATCGCCGCCCCTTCGAAGGAAAGCAAGGAAACGAGCCTAGCCCCACGGCGGAAGGGATAAAGCAGGAATGGGATACGCCGGCCGGGCAAGGAGAAAACCCTGCCCAAATTGGACTCCTGCATCCCGAACCGCTTGGAGTTCCGAGGCCGACTCGATGCCTTCGGCCACCACGGAAGCCATCAGATCCGTACACAACCGAACGACGCGTTTGACAAGGATTTGTTGTCGGTTGTTGGCATCGAGCCCGCGTACGAGGCTGCCGTCGATTTTGACCATGTTCGGCTGTAAGTCAGCGATTCTTTTCAAGTTTGAGTAGCCCGCGCCGAGATCGTCGATGACCAGATACACCTGCCCTCGGCTGCAGACTTCCCGCAGCACGCTAACGCATAAGCTGAAATGAGACATGGGCACGGATTCGGTGATTTCGAGGTAAACGTCGGCATCGTGAGAAAAGATCGGATCATCGGGACGTACGAGCCATCCTTGGTCCAACTCACCGGGATGAACATTGACAAAAATCGGGGCGCCGCTGCATAACGGAATCGCGATTTCGCGGATGAGCCGTCCTAGGCGCCCCACGCAACCCAATTGTTGAGCGTGCTCGAATAGCTTGGGCGGAGGTTGGAACTGCGCAATGCGACAACGAACGAGAGCCTCGCTCGCAAAAAGACGCCCTGTGGCAAGATCGACGATGGGTTGAAAGACGACGGATAAGTCATCCTCTGAAACCATCGAACGAATGGCGCGAAGGGAATCGCGCGGCTCTTCGCCTTCGAGGACTCGCAAAGCGGAGAGGGGTGGTGGTTTTATCACGCGCATGCCTTTCGCTGCTGCTCGACACAGAATGCCGTGGGCTAATCGTCTGAGGTGCTTATCGATAGAATATCAAAAATCTGGAATGGAGGGAAGAGTGTCATGAATGCAAAGGCGGGATTATGAAGAAATCCAGTTATCAGAGCATTGCTTTCAGGTGGGTTGACGTAGGCATGACCCCGATGTACTCGAAAGGGTGGCGTAACATCGAGGACGTTGTTGGATACCCCCCGCGCATTACCTGATCTTGCTCAATTGGTGGTCGACACCGGCTTGGTTCGAAGTGAGCAAGTGCAAGAAGTTCTCGAAGCCACGACGGACGCAAAGCGCTTGGCGCCCACGCTCGTTCAGCGCGGTTTGATTGCTGGGCCAAAACTTGCCCAGATGTTGTCCTATCAATTGTGTTTGCCGTGGGTTGCCCTAGAACACGTACGTTTTTCTCCCAAACTTCTGCGTCTCATCCCCGTGGAATTGGCCGCAAAATATGGGGTCATTCCCGTGCATGTTCGCAATCGGACTTCCGATGGACGAATGACGCTGTACGTCGCCACGGATGACCCCACGAATCAAGAAGCTTTGGAAGCTTGTTCGCGTGCGGCAAGGCTGCCCGTGCGCATGATGGTGGCCACCACCACCGATGTGTCGAAGGCGTTGGCTGAGCAGTACGGCGAAGGCGAGTTTGACCCTTCCCATGATGCGCTCGCGGATACAGCGCCAGATGGAACCGCTCTCGATGTGCCGAGCATATCTCGTCCGGCGCCGGATCGGGATATCGCGGTGGCTGCCGCAAGAATGTCCTCGCCGGATCTCGGACACGTTCAACAACTCGCAACGCCAGCGGCCATGAATCCCACTCCGAATGTCGTGGTCAACCCGCCACCACGATTGGGCCCGAGCGCATCGAGTCCACCTCCGCCTCGCGTTGCGGCTTCGACGTCGAACACAAAAGAACCATCGGCCGCCGCTCCCGTTGCTGTCACGGGCGTTCCACGGATTGTTGGAGCCCCATCACCGACAGATGGTCCTCATGATGACGATCTCGAGGAGTTGGATGCGTTAGAAGAATATGCTCACGACACCGATCTATCGCATGTCGTTCCAGCCACCGCATCTGCACACGATGACGAGGTGGAGAAAGCCAAGCCCCAGTCCGATTCTTCCGCCCTCTTCGATGCCTCTTCTTGGGAGCCTCCCCCAGGAGCGCCTATCGACGTGGGACCGATACCACTTCCTCCTCCTCCGTCTTTTCTCTTGGACGATGGTTTGGCGTCGGCCCCGCCTCCTGCCGGGCTGATGGCTCCCCCGCCTCCTCCTCCGCCTGCACCCCTCATCGGTGACTCGATTCCACCGGAAGACCTTGATGTGGAGTTGAACGAAGAAGATATCGAGGAGGAGCCATCGTCGCCAACGACCCCGCAACCACGACATGCTGCGCCATTGGACCAAGAGGAACACGCCGTTTTCGTCGTAGGTGCCGATGACGACTTCATTCGCCAATGCCACCGCGCGTTTTATCTCCTTCCGGTACGCATGGTCTCTGGCGCTCTCATGTCCGCTGAAGCACGAGCAAAAGAAGTCAATCCGGTCGTAATCGTCGTTCCCGCAGATGTGTACGCGTTCGATCGTTACGCCTTTTATCGTCTAGCTTTCGAGGCAGGTTGCCCGCTTCTCGTGTGGGAACGCGAGTTTGGGCCAGAACAAGTCTCGGTGCTCGTCGAAGCGACGCTTCGCAAGGCAGAGCAGCAGCAAGGCTGAGTGCGCGTCACTATCCTTTACTTCCCGTGCGTGCCTTGGTAGCAAACTCACGTTGTCAAGGAGGCAAGTCATGCGATTCGATCCGGAGCGCGCTCTCGTTGAAATCAAGCGTGAGTTTGGTGAACACGGAGGGGTTTGCCCTTCCATCGAACGTTCCTCCACATTCACCGTGTTGGAACCAGGAACGATGCCCGAGATCTTCGGTGGTCTTCGAGGCCCTGACAAAGGTGGGTGCTTTCTGTATAGCCGTCACTTCAATCCGACGGTGGATGTGCTTGCTCGCTCGCTTGCCGCCATGGAAGGCACCGAATATGCCGTTTGCACGGCGAGCGGGATCTCGGCCATCTCATGCACGCTCTTACAACTCTGCACGCACGGCGATCATATCGTCGCAAGCGATACGGTCTACGGTGGTACGCATGCGCTGCTCGCCGAGACATTCCCTCAAATGGGAATCCAAACGACGCTGGTCGATCCCACGAATGTGAGCGCTTTCGAAAAGGCGATTACGCCCGCCACGAAAGTGCTTTACACGGAGGTCGTTGGAAATCCGACACTCAAAGTTGCCGATATCCGCGCGCTTGCCAATCTCGCCCACGATCGAGGTATTCGCCTCGTCGTGGACAATACCTTCACCCCCATGGTCATATCGCCCGCACAACTAGGTGCGGATGTCGTGGTCTACTCGTTGACCAAATTCGTCAATGGCGCCAGCGACATGATCGCGGGTGCCGTGTGTGCAACCAAAGATTTCATCTTTCAACTCATGGACTTGCATACGGGTCGAGTCATGTTGCTCGGTCCGACGATGGATCCTCGGACCGCCTTCGATATCTATCAACGCCTCCCTCACCTCGCCTTGCGGATGCGAGAGCATAGCCGTCGCGCGTTGGCCATTGCCCAACGTCTCGAATCCATCGGCGCGCCTGTCGTCTATCCGGGCCTCGAATCCCATCCCCAGCATGCGCTCATGCGTTCGATGGGCAATGAAGGATTTGGTTTTGGGGGTCTGCTGACATTGGATTGTGGAACGGTACAGCGCGCGGAAAAGACAATGTCGCTTCTTCAGAATGAGGAAGGTTTTGGTTATATCGCGGTTTCTCTAGGCTACTTCGATACGCTGATCTCCTGCTCGGGCTCGTCGACTTCCTCTGAGATTCCTCCGGAAGATCGGGAGCGAATCGGATTGTCGCCAGGTTTGCTTCGCATTGCGGTGGGGTATTCTGGCACCCTCGAAGACCGCATGGCGCAAATCGAACGAGCGGTTCGCAAAGCAGAGTTGGTTTGACGTATCGATCCACGTGAATGTTCCGGCAGCGATTTCGATGAGAAGGTCGGGTCGAAGACGGTGAAAGCTGCCGGTTTTCTTTCGATGATTCAGTCTTTCATCGAGCATCCCATAGTTTGACGCCTCCGGAAAACGCGATGGCGTTGGGAACCAATACGATGGTATCGGGTTGTTTTCCCGTGAGTTTTCGAACGTTTCCACCGCCCACGTACAGCACACGGTAGTTGAACACGCGTTGAAGCAAGGCAAAAGCCCGTTGCGCTCGATGATTCCAAGTTTCCTTTCCTACTTTGTCCAGGGCGGCTTGTCCCAGGCGCTCTTCGTACGTAAAGCCTTTTTCGAATGGGTGGTGCCCCAGTTCGAGATTGGGCAACAAGCGTCCATCCGAAAAAAGCGCGGCTCCCATGCCGGTGCCGAGCGTGATCATCATTTCCACACCCCGCCCTTCGATCGCCCCATAACCATGCATGTCGGCGTCGTTGACCACCCTGACGGGAGCTTTCGCAACCTGTTCGATGCGATGGCGCAGGTCGATTCCTTTCCACTGGCCATCGAGGTTGGGAGCGTTTTGGGTCACACCTTCGATGACGACTCCGGGGAATCCTATGGATACGCGATCGAAAGGTCGCTGTTTTTCCAGCAACTTGATGATGGTGGCGATGACCGCTTCGGGTTTGGCAGGACGCGGTGTTTTGATACGAACGCGTTCCGTGACCGGTTCATCGGGTTGTCGAAAACATCGGCCTTTGACCCCTGAACCACCGACATCAAGGGCGAGCGTGATCGGGTTGGTATTGGACTGCATCATTGCCAGTTTATTGCGTGAATTACCAAAGCTAATCAAGAACGAGCCAAAGAGGCCCCCACGGGAACCGGCGGCGGCAACGAGGGGCGCGGATCGGCCCCAACCAATTCGCGATATAGCGCGTAATAACTCCTTGCGCTGGCGTCCCAAGAGGCATTTCTCGTCATGCCGTTTCGAACCATTTGGTTCCATAGATTGGCATTTTTTCGGATGGCCACGGCGCGACGTAGGGCGGCCACAATGCCATTGGGGGTTGGTTCTTCGAGCCAGAATCCGGTCCCCGTCGCGTGGGTCTCGTCGAAGGGTTCCACGGTATCCGCAAGGCCACCCACGGGATTGACGACGGGCACGGAGCCGTAGCGCATCGCATATTGCTGTCCGAGGCCGCAGGGTTCGAAGCGCGATGGCATCAGGAATAGGTCCGCGCCCGCGTAAACGCGCCTTGCGATGGGATCTCCAAAAGCGCATCGAAACGCCACTTTCTTTCGATACTGCTCGGACAAGCCCTCGAGCTTGCTCTGCCATTGCTGATCGCCAACAGCCACGATCGCCAATCGCATGCCGTCATCGACGAGGGTGGGGACGACTTGCAACAGCATATCGATGCCTTTTTGGTGTGTGAGGCGGGAAACGACCCCTACGATGGGTGGATCGTGGCTCATATCGAGCCCCAATTCGGCGGCCAAAGCTGTTCTACAAGCGATGCGACCGGTCGGATCGTGGGCATCGTAACGGGCGGCGAGGGCTCGATCGCGCGAAGGATCCCAAAGGGTCGTATCAATGCCATTGGTAATGCCGACGAGACTGTCTGAACGAGCCGCAAGCACCTCGGTGAGGCCATGATCGTGCTCGGGTTCGAGAACTTCCTGCGCATACGTTTGGCTGACCGTGGTCACTCGATCCGAGTACACAATGCCTGTTTTCAAGTAATTGATGCTTCCGTTGGCCACGACGGCATCTTCATGAAGAATGGGAGCATGCAGGCCGAGCATGGGAGCCCGCGTAATGGGAAAGCTTCCTTGGTAAGCGATGTTGTGGAACGTAAAAACGCTGGCCGCTTCTCGCCAGGCCTCGTTTTCCGACAGCCGAGCGTAGGCGATGGCGAGCGCGGCATGCCAATCATGAGCGTGGATGATGTCAGGGGGACCATGAAACATCAGATCCGCCGCGCGCAACGCGGCCATGCCTAGCGTGGCAAAACGAAGGTCATTATCCGGATATGGTTCCTGGGCAGTGCCGTAAATGCTGTCCCGTTTGAACAATGGCGGGCAATCGAGTAGCAACACGCGCACATCGCCATCCGTTACCGTTTCTATGACCCCGACCTGTCGCACATCACCGCCGATGGGAATCCATATCGGACGCTTCCACCTTTGGGGAGCGACAGCGGAATCGAGCCGCGTCACCCCGTAAAGAGGGGTTGCGACCACGACTTCCACACCCATTTCACCAAGGGCGTGGGAAAGTCCTTGCATGACGTCGCCCAGCCCGCCAGCGCGAGCAAAGGGCGCCAACTCGGCGCTGATGATCAGCACGCGAAGAGGGCGAGGCAGCGATGTTCTGGCGTCGAAGGCATCAGGAAGCATGAGTGTTTCCGATCATGCCCCGGCTGGCGTACAGAAGGAAGGGAGAAGTCAATCCTACCCTTCGGAGCCAGCATTCAACGCATGGCGGAGATGGAGGCGAGAGGCTGGTGGCGCGGTGGGCCTTTTGGGGTTTTCTTGGGGATACCTTCTGTCGACATGGCGACGGACGCTGAGAACTGACCGTTAACGGATAGTTGGCCATGTCCCTTGGATGCGATGGATCGACGCCTCCGAGGAGCTTCGCCGGGCTCTCGGATGAATGCGCGGCCACGGTCACTCTGGTCGTCCGAGCCTCCGGATACTTTGAGCCGACCGCAGTTCATGAAAGTTTTCCGCGCGGGCGAATGCCGTGCCGGTTGGTATCCGCCGGTTCGATCCGCTACAATGTTTTTCATGATTCGACGAGATCAACGGCGCGTGCGATGGGTGATGGGGGGTGTGCTTCCCGTATTGGCGAGTTGTGGGTCGATGGACCCCACGGACGAGCCCCTGGGCGTCACGCGTCAGGAAATCAAAGCCCCTTTACCGCAAGCCTATTGCACGATTCAGGTCGATGGGGTTGGCGCGGTGGACACCGAAAAGGATTACCTACCTCACCTCATCCAATGCGAAAACGGCGGCGCCAATCTCGAGGCGCTCAAAGCACAGGCAATCGCGGGCCGTTCCGTAGCCTATTACGCGATGGCCAAAGACGGGCGAATCTGTGACGGCCAGTCTTGCCAGGTCTATTCTTGCGGAAGGACTCCCGAGCCCATTCATCATCAAGCCGTCGAAGAAACGTCGGGCATGTACTTGAGCTATGACGATATGCTGACGTACGGATTTTACGTGGCGGGGGATAAAAACGTCGCTCCGCCAAGCTGCGTGGGTAGCAGTGGAGCCACGGAAAAATATGTAACGTACAACGAGGGCAAGACGGGAGCTGATGTCAAGCAGACGACCCTCGGCTACGTCAGCTATCCCATTTTTGGGCAAAACCGTGGGTGCATGAGCCAATGGGGCGCGCGATGTTTGGAAAATAATAAGAATTACGATTACTTAGGTATATTGCGGTTTTTTTATGGTGACGATATCCAAATCCTGACTGCCCCCGGTTCGTGTGTCGTGCCTGTGGGGCCCGAGCTGGATGCGGTGCTCGTGGATTCCGGTTCCGATGCAGAGCAAGACGGCCAAGGGGGGTATCGTGTTTGCGCGGGATCGTCGTTTCATTATTGGTTCGAATTGAAAAACACGGGCAAGGCGAGTTGGTCGGATGCGGGGGGAACGGCGATGGGTAGTGCGGTGCGTCTTGGTGTTCCCGACGATGGGGTTGATCCGTTGACCGGGGTTAGTCGTTTGAGCGTATCGGAAAACGACAATGATGATGTTCGGTCCGACGGCGGGGATTGTCACGATGCGCCAGGATGCAGCCGGACACGTTTTGTCGAGGGCGAGGGGATCGAAGCGACCGCGCCAACGAAAGTGGGTGTCATTTCGAGTACTTGGCGATTGGTGGACGAGGGGCGGGCATGGTTTGGACCTACCATGTCCTTGACGTTTGAGGTGGTGGATTGCGCTGGGGGGGCAGCGGGGGCGGGAGGCTCTGGGGGAGCGGCGGGAATGGGAGGAACGGCGGGCGAGTCGGGTGCCGATGCGGCGGCAGGGGCGTCGGCGGGCGGCGGGCAACCTACACCCGTTCCCGCCGCAACCTGGTATGAAACCGAGGAGCCGGAGGGTTGTGCTTGTGGCATCGTCGGAACCAGAAAAATGAGCGCTTTATGGCTTGTTCTGCTGGGCGGTTGGCTAGGGTGGCGAAGACGCCGCGAAGTCCGATTGTCAACGTGACAACACCTGCTTTCCCACGAATACTGCCCAATTAGGTCAATCTCGCACCATCGGTACGCTTGTCGCTCGTTGGGATCGGAAACGGTTGACAACTTGACATAACGAAAGCATCGAAGGGTCCCCATATGTCTCGTCCCAAGACCAGATCGATGCATGCGAATGCCGAAATGCTCGCTAAGCCTCGAATGGTATCGAATGGTACGATTTTTGCTTGATTCTTAGAGAGATCATGGGTTTGGACGCAATCCTTAAGCGCTACTTCGTGGTGGTCATTCTCGGCCTCGTCGGGCTTGCCGCCTACTTCCAAGCCTCGGGCGTGTCCCAATTCGCCAGCTCGCGCCTCGCTGTCGATGCCAAAGCCATCGCTACCCCTCCCCCTACCGGGCCAGCGACGCTTGCCCGATCCCATACGGTGTCTCCCACGGCGACCCAAAAGTCAGCCACTGCCATCATCGAGCGAAATCCCTTCGACTCGGAGACAGGACCTTTGAATCGGGTTGACGCTGGCCCCGATGCGGAAAACTCGTCGTCGGAAGCCACGGATTACTCAAACCCCTACGGCGCGCCAGCGTGCCGGGACGCCACCAAAGTGTTGATCATCACCGCTTCCGACGATCCTGCCTGGTCGATGGTAGCGCTCGCGGGGGGAACGTCCGACGGCAAATCGCAGATGCGTCGGGTGGGAGACACGTACGGTACGAAAAAAATCTGGTATATTGCTTGGGACCGGGTGTGGTTGGAGGGAGGCGGCGAATTCTGTCAAGTGCAGATGTTTGCGCCCCCGCCGAGCGCGGAAACACCGCCCCCTGCTCCCGTGGCAAAGCCAGAAGATCCCGCCCACAAAAGGGGAGGGGCTCGCTCGGTTCCCAACGATATCGCTTCGAAAATCCAGAAAGTAAGCCCCACCGAGTTCAATGTCGACCGTTCAGTGGTCGATCAAATTATGGAAAATCAGGCGGAATTGATGCGCTCCGCGCGTATCGTTCCCGAACAAGAAAACGGCAAAACCGTGGGGGTGCGGCTCTTTGGCATCCGACCCGACACGCTGTTGGGTACGTTGGGATTACAAAACGGTGATCGCCTGGAATCCATCAATGGTTTCAATATGGCGAGCCCGGAAAAAGCCTTGGAGGCATACGCGCGATTGCGAACCGCCGACCACCTGACGGTTACGGTCAACCGGCAAGGAAAGCCTGTCAATATCGACTTCAACATCAAGTAAGGGGAGCGTTCCATCGTGATGACTCGTTTATTCCAGCAAGGACCCATCTGGCGAAGGGCATTGTGGGTTACTGTCACCATGATCGGTGTATCCACGGTGTTCGTGGCCACGATGCTGCTTTTGCTAGGTTCCTTGGCGGATTTGGCGGTGGCTCCCGCGAGCGACGGAACCACGGATGCGACCTCGGTGCCCGAGGTATCGGCGCAGCCACTGGCTCCATCGCGGGCACCGGCCAAGGGCGTAAAGACCCCGAAGGAGCAATCATGAGCCTTGCTTTCCGCAATTGCTCTCTTCGAACGATTGTCGTAGTCGCACGGGGGACGGACCCGAATTGCTCATGAAAAGAACGAACCTCCCTATTTGGCCTCTTGCTCTGCTGCTGCCCCTTTTGGCTGGGGTGGCCTTTGCTCAGCCCAAGGCGCCAGCAACTCCCGTGGAAAGGCTCCGCATTCCTGCAGCGAGAGGTGCGGCTGCGCCTGCCGCCACTCCCAACCCTACCCCGCCGCCAGCGACGCCTGCCACCCCGGAAGCACGCCATGGGGACACGACTTCGCTGCCGCAATTCCCCGACGAAATCGAATTCCAACCCCGTCCCGATGGCTACCGCGTCGCGTTTTCCCTCGAAGATGCGAACCTTTCCGAACTCGTTCGCGTCATCAGCCAACTCACCGGCCGTCGCTTCATCTTCGGCGGCAAGGTCCGGGACATCAAGGCTACTGTGTATTCCCCTCAAAAGGTGACGGTAGCCGAAGCCTATCGAGCTTTTCTTGCCATTTTGGAAACCAATGGCTTGACGGTCGTACCTCACGGACAGTTTTTGAAAATCATCGAGTCGCCTGGGGTGGTGAACCAAACAACCCCGATTTTCGGCACCGGACAACCCGTGCCGCAAGAAGAGCGCTATATCACCCGGCTTTATCGTCTCAACCATATTTCCGCCGACGAAGTCGCGAAACTGCTGGTCAAGTTCAAGTCCAAAGAAGCAGATATCTCCACCTATCCGCCAGGAGGCCTGCTCATCATTACCGATACAGGCTCGAATGTGCGACGTCTGCTGCGAATCGTCGAGGAAATCGACGTGGGGGGAGCCTCCAACCAAATCTGGGTAGAAAACATTCATTACGCCGTCGCTTCAGAACTTGCCACCAAGCTTGGTGAGATTTTCGACATCAGCGGTAAGGGACAACCCACGGATGCCGTCGACGCCAGTGATACGCGGATTTCGAAAATCATGGCCGAAGACCGCACAAATTCCTTGATCATCGTGGCGACGGAATCCGCCTATTTGCGCGTTCTCGAACTCATCAAACGTCTCGATGTGCAGCAGACTGGCGATGGGGACATCCATGTGTTGGCCTTGCAGCATGCGATGGCGGAAGAACTGGCGCAGACGTTGAACAATATCCTGTCGGGAATGACATCGACGAGCGGAGCGAAAGCGGCGCGTCCTGCCGGTGCGCCTGGGGGGGAAGGCGTTTTCGAAGGAACCTTGCGAATCACCGCCGACAAAGCCACCAACTCGCTCGTCATCACCTCATCGTTACGGGATTATGCTTCCATTCGAACGGTCATCGATATGTTGGACCGCCCTCGTCGGCAGGTCTTTATCGAGGCCGTCATCCTCGACGTTTCCGTGGACCATACCAATCAATTCAACATCAATTATCACGGGGGGGCTGCGCCCAACGTAGGCGGTGGTGGCGATTCGTTGGTGTATGGCGGGTTCAATCCGCTGACCTCGATTCTCCTTCCCTCCGCGGACAACCTCCAAGGGTTGGCGTTGGGGGTGCGGGGGCCTGATATCGATGGGACCACCAACTTATTGGGGACTGGATTGACGGTTCCCGCGTTTGGTGTCGTGGTCAATGCGTTAGCGACGAGCAGTGATGCGAACGTACTTGCCACGCCGCATATCATAGCGACGGACAACGTGCCTGCCGAGATCAGCGTGGGGCAGAACATACCGCTTCAGACGAATTTGGGGGGATTGGGTAGCATGGGTAGCCTTGCGGGGTTGGCGGGAGGTCAGGCGGGATCGGCCGCGTCGAGCCTTGGCGCGTTGAGCAGCTTCGGTTTCGGAGGTTTTGCGGCGCCTCGCCAAGACGTGGGCACGAAAATCAAAGTGGTGCCGCATATCAATGATTCCAATGAGGTACGCCTCGAATTGACCGAAGAGATCAGCGAGCAAGGAGCGGCTTCGGGCGCGTTGGGTGTTGTCTCGATTACGAAGCGAACGGCCGAGACGACCGTGGTGGTTCGCGATCAGCAGACCGTGGTGATTGGCGGTTTGATGCGCGATGCGGTGGTATCGAGCGAGAGCAAGGTGCCGGTGCTCGGGGATCTACCCCTGCTTGGATTTTTGTTCAGAAACTCGAGCAATACCAAGCAGAAGACCAACTTGCTGCTGATCCTCACGCCGTACATCATTCGCGATCAAGACGATCTGCGAGCGATCTTCGAACGAAAAATGCAGGAACGTCAGGAGTTTTTGGATCGTTACTTCGTATTTAGCGACCAGAAGCCGTACGAGCCGCCGAAAGACTTCAGTCGGGCCAACGGATTGGTGGAAACCATTCGTCAGGCGCAGTTCCAGGTGCAGGAGCGAAAACGGCTGCTGGAAGAGAGCCGTCCTGATGCGGCCAAACAACACGAGCCGGGAGTGCCCATCGAATGGGTGCCTTCGAGTTCTGGAGGCGGAGAGCAAGTCGCGCGCGACCCAACTTCGCCCCCTCCCGCGCCCCATGCTCCACCGGCCGGTGGACCTCCCAATCGAACGCGGGTTGCGCCCATCCGGGTCACCCCTCCCGCGAAAAACGTGGAATCTCCTCCGAACCCCGAGCCAAGGTAGCCGCATGCGTGAAGATCGTTTTCTTGGCGAGGTGCTGGTTCGACATGGGCTTCTGTCTCCCGAGCGGCTCGAACAGCTCTTCGAACTGCAGCGCGAAAAAGGCTCCGATCTCATCGGGTTGCTCGTCTCGGGCAATATCGTCGATGAGGTGTCGCTGCATCGCGCGCTGGCCGACGAAGCAGGACTTCCTTTCGTCGAAAAAATCGATGTGGAAGCCATTCCCACGGCTCTCGCCACGCAGTTGCCCATCACCTACGCGAAAGCCCATCGAATCATTCCCATCGACGAAACGGATTCACAGATCACGATTTTATGCGCCGATCCTTTCAGTACCGCCACGATCGATGATGTTCGAGCCCTGCTGAGCAAACGAGTAGACCTGAAGGTTGCGACGGCCGAAGGGATCGTGGATGCCATCAATCGGGTTTATGAACGAGAAGTTGGACACGCCAGCGATCTCAAAACCGAGAGTGGAGAAGACGCGGACGATGATGAAATCGTCGATATTCTCGATTCGGATGATGATGCGCCCATCATTCGTTGGGTGCGGTCGTTGTATCGGCAAGCGGTGAAGGAGCGTGCGAGCGATATTCATATCGAGCCGGAAGAGCGGGAGGTGATTGTTCGTTATCGTATCGATGGCAAGCTTTACGTGGCGAAAAAGGCTCCGCGGCAATTCATGAACTCGATCATATCGCGTGTTAAGATCGAGGCGGGGTTGAATATCGCGGAGAAGAGGCTCCCGCAGGATGGCCGTATTTCCTTCAAAATCGCTGGTAAAAGCATCGATGTGCGCGTGTCGACGATTCCCACGAGCCGCGGCTTCGAACGAATCGTCATGCGACTATTGCATAAAACCGCCGTGTTGTTGGACCTCACGGACCTGGGGTTTTCCTCGAGGGATTATGCGTTGATGGACGGGCTGATCACCAAGCCCAACGGCATCATTTTGGTGACGGGACCGACCGGTAGTGGCAAGACGACCACGCTATATGCTTGTTTGAATCGTATCAACAAGCCGAATATCAATATCCTCACCGCCGAGGATCCGGTGGAGTATGAGATCGGCGGCATCCATCAGGTGCCGGTACAAGCGAAGATTGGGCTGACTTTCGCCGCGGCGTTGCGGTCTTTTCTTCGTCAGGACCCGGACGTCATCATGGTGGGGGAAATCCGGGACCGGGAAACCGCGGAAATCGCCATTCACGCCTCCTTGACGGGGCATCTCGTGTTGTCGACGATCCATACGAATGACGCGGCCAGTGCGGTCACGCGTCTGGTGGAAATGGGGATTGAGCCGTTTTTGGTGCGTTCGAGTGTGATCGGGATTCTGGCGCAGCGGCTCGTGCGGGTGCTATGCCCTGATTGCAGGGAGGCATATCATCCCTCGGCCTACGAATTGAGCCAGTTGGGAATCGACCCCGAACGCAGCAAGGCGCGTCGTGCCCGCAATATATCTGCCCGGTATCTACCGCATGGTTGTGATTATGTGCCCGTGGGAACCGTGGAAGGGCAAGTGCCCACGGTGTATCGGCCCCGAGGATGTCCCGCGTGTATGGATACCGGCTATACGGGAAGAAAGGGGATCTATGAGCTGCTGATGGTCGACGAATTCGTGGCGCCCTTGATTTTGCGCAATGCCGATGCGCAATCGATCAAGCAGGTGGCGATGGAAAGGGGCATGGATTCGTTGCGAGACGATGGGGCTCGCAAAGTGTTGGAAGGTGTGACGTCGGTGGCCGAGGTATTGGCGGCCACGCAAGAAGACGTGGCCGTGGCGGAGTAAGGCGATGGCAGTCTACGAATACCGCGGAATCATCATTGCCTCCGGAAAGGCGACCAAGGGGGTCCGCGACGCTGACAATCCGAAGCAGCTTCGGGCGATGCTGCGTCGCGATGGGGTGATGCTGACCTCGGCGACGGAGGAGGCCCAGGCCAAGGCGAAAAAGAAGCGTGAAATCGATATCTTAGCGATTTTTCGTCGGGTCAACGCGACGGATATCGCGGTGATGACCAGGCAATTGGCCACGTTGGTGCGAGCGGGGATCCCTTTGGTGGATGCGATCACGGCGCTGACGGAGCAGGTGGAGAAGGAGGATTTGAAGCGTGTGCTCACGAACCTTCGAGAGCGGCTCAACGAGGGAACGAGTTTTGCGCAGGCTTTGGAGCTGCATCCCAAGGTATTTCCACCGATTTTCGTGAACATGGTGGCAGCGGGGGAGGTGTCTGGGACGTTGGAGCAGGTTCTCGAGCGTTTGGCCGACTTTCTCGAGAGTCAGGCGCAACTCAAGGGAAAAGTATCAGCGGCGCTGGCGTATCCGGCGCTCATGCTGATCATTGGAACCGTGCTCATCAGCGTATTGATGGTGGCGGTGGTCCCGAAGGTGACGAGTATTTTCGAAAGCCTGGATCAAGCCTTGCCTTGGTACACCCAGGTGCTGATTGCCATCTCGGACTTTTTATCTGGGTATTGGTGGCTGCTTTTGCCCACGATTGCGCTGGGGGTCTACCTCTTTAATCGATGGAAAAAAACGAAAGACGGACGGTTGAAGTGGGATACTTTCACGCTCAAGACGCCTGTATTCGGTCCGCTTCTTCAGATGCTTGCGATTGCGAGGTTTGCAAAAACGTTATCGACGCTCTTGAGTGCGGGGGTGCCTTTGCTCAAGGCCATGGAAATTTCGAATCGGGTGTTGACGAATGCTTTGCTAGAGCGTGTGGTGCAAGACGCGACGGGGTCGATTCGTGAGGGGGAGAGCATTGCCGTGCCTCTTCGAAGAAGTGGCCAATTTCCGCCCATGGTTACCCACATGATTGCCGTGGGGGAGAAAAGCGGGCAGCTCGAAGAGATGCTCGAAAGCGTATCCAAAGCCTATGACGCGCAGGTCGATACCCGTGTGCAGATGCTTACCAGCTTGTTGGAACCATTGATGATCGTGTTGATGGGAGGTTCCGTGGGGTTCATCGCATTTGCGATTTTGATGCCCTTGATCCAGATGAATGACTTCGTGAAGTAATGGCCGAGGCGATGAAAAATGGGAAAAAAGCGTGCGAAGGACAGAAATATCATCCTGCCCTGGGAGCAGCGAAACGCTTTTTTCCGTCGACCGGGCATGTCTCGGGCTCGTCCCGTGTTGATGACGATTGCCGTGATCGTTGTATTTTTGCTCATTGCCCAGCGCGAACGAACTGCCTCGGGAGTACGCGCCACGCGAGCGTCGCTTTTGATAGTGCGGCGTGCGGTGGATACGTATCGGGCCGAACATGGCGCGTGCCCGCCGGACCTGATGGAACTCGAGCGCAAAAACTATATCAAACAGGTTCCTACGGATGCGTGGGGCAGACCTTTTCTTTTGACCTGTCCCGGCCGCTTCGATCCGGCCGGATACGAATTGTCCTCCGCGGGCCCCGATGGAATTCCCGGAGGCTTGGACCGAATCGAATAACGCCATGGAGATGAATGACATGCATCGTAGTTCTCGCTCGTTTCGTCTGGCTCGCGCCGCCGCCCGCGGTGTGACTCTCATCGAAGTCCTGATTGTCGTTGCGATTCTCAGCCTCATCGCCGCGGGTGTTACCGTTGCGGTGCTTCCCAAATTCCGTCAGGCCCAGATCGATACCGCGAGCACCAACGTCCGTGAAATTCGGGGGGCGGTCGTTCGATGGCGCGCCAATCGCGGAGGCGATGAGTGTCCGACGATTTCTCAACTCGTGCAGGACAAGGAGATCGACAGCGCGTCGAAGACCACCGATCCGTGGGATTCGCCCTATAAAATCGAATGTGCGGAAGACGAGACCTACGTGTCTTCCCCCGGACCCGACAAGAAAGAAGGGACCAAAGACGACATTATCATACCTGAAAAAGGGAATCGATAATCGGAACTGAACGATGGGAGGCCTATGAAAACGATTGCCAGAAGTCGACGACATCTTGATGGGTTCACGTTGATTGAACTCATCGTTGTGGTGGCTCTCATGGCGTTATTCATGGGCACGATCGCTTTTGGCATGGGGGCGGCTACGAATTCGCGGGTTCGTGGCGCCGCCACGATGATTGCCAGTGGAATCCGCGTGGCTTTTTCTCGGTCCGCATCCACCTCCAAGTCCCTACGCGCGGTATTCGACCTCGACCAGAATTCCATGCTGATCGAGGAAGCGGATTTGCCCATGTTGGTTCGCCGCGACGACGTGACCGGTGCGGATGGGGCCACGGGCAGCACACCGCAAGAGCAGGCAGCGATTCAAGAAGCCGAGCGGCTCGTCAAGGGGCCGACGGCTCCACGTCCGTTGTTCAAGCCCATCACGGCTTTTGGCTTCGATGCCGAGGATCCGTCCAAAGGCCGTGAATTGGGACGCGGTGTGGCGTTTCGTCGTGTGGAAGTATCGCATCAGGAGGATCCGATCCTATCGGGGCGGGCGTACTTGTATTTTTGGCCGGGAGGGCAAACGGAACGAGCGTCGATTCAGGTGGGGAGAAAGGGAGATACGGGTGATTCGGGGGTGATTTCGATCCTCGTATCACCGTTGACGGGGCGTGTTCGTATCGAAACGGGGGCGAAGTCCATGGAGCGACCGAGGGATGATAGTGACAGAGAGGACAGGGGGTTTTGATGAGGGACCGGGGCTTTACGCTGCTGGAAGTCATGGTGGCGGTGGCCATTCTTGGCTTGAGTCTCACGGTGATTTTATCGGCGCAAACGGGGCTGTATGCAGCCATGACCCACGCAAAAAACGAAACGGTGGCCATTGGGATGGCCCGTTGCAAGATGGGGGAAATCGAGGAGGAACTCCTGAGACTGGGCTATCAGGAGACGGATGTGATGGAGGAGGGGGAGTGTTGTGAAGACCAGACTCCTGCGAGGGTGCGGTGCAAGTGGAAGATCGAGCGGGTGGAATTGCCGGATCCTCCCACGTTCGACGAGATGAATCCCGCGGGGGATGGGGCGGGGTTGGATCTTTCCACGCCCAATACGGACTTGTCTTCTGGGATGCCTGGGGGAGCGGGGGCGCTGGGGGTGCTGGCGAACTTGGGTACGTCAGGCGGTAGTGCGCTCCAATCTGGGGGGGGGATTGGAGCGTTGGGTTCGATGCTTGGGGATGCTTCCGGAGGGGTAGCGGGGCTTGCGCCCATGGTCATGTCGATTGTGTATCCAAGTCTCAAGCCGATGTTGGAGGCGAGCATTCGAAAAATATCCGTAACGGTATTGTGGAAAGAGGGAATCAACGACCGGGAACTGGCCGTAGTGCAGTATGTGACCAATCCGATGCGTGGCGGGTTGGGCATGGGAATGGAAGGTGCGGAAACGGATCTGCTCTCAGGAGCTTTTGGTCCTTCTGAATCCGGGGCGACGGAGCCATCGGGGCGAACGCCGCGTGTGTCTCCCATGGCGACGAGCAGAGGCAAGTAGGCATGGGAAAGCGGGCTATCAGAGAGGCTGGACGCGGTGTGACGTTGCTGGAAGTCATCGTATCCGTGGCCATTCTCGCGATGGTATCGCTGCTGATTTACGGGGCGTTCGATGGCATGGCGAAGGGAAAGCGCGGAGTGGAGCAGATCAACCAGCGGTATCGAGAAGGGCGGTTGGCGATTCGTCGTTTGGCGAGAGAGATACCGAGCGCCTTTCTTTCTGCTCATCAGCCCTACAACCAGAGTCTCATCGTGAGGGAGACGCTATTTGTGGGAGAAAATACTACACCAGCGGATCGTCTTGATTTTACTTCATTTTCTCATCGACGGGTGTTGCGAGACTCGCATGAATCGGATCAAAACGAAGTATCCTATTTTGGCTCGAGGGATCCGGATGTGCCTGGCAAGGTAGATTTGGCGCGAAGAGAGTCGAGTCTCATCGATTTGGAGGCGGATCGAGGGGGAAGCGTGCAGGTGCTGGCGGAGGACATCGATTTATTCGACCTCGAGTATCTCGATCCGCTATCGGGCTTATGGCAAGAGCGTTGGGATTCGACCTCCGCGACGGGGCAACTCGGGCGTTTACCTTTGCAGGTCAAGGTGACGTTGGTGCTGCGTGGGGGGCCGAGCGGTCAGACGATTCCTTTCGTGGCGCGAATTGCTCTCGCCATGCAATCTCCTCTTACGTTTGCGTTACCCCAATGAAACACGATCGTCCCATCCGTTGTGTGACTCGTCTTCGCTCGATGCGAAGGCGTCGTTCGCGACGAGGTGTGGCGTTGATCATGGTGCTTGCGGCGATCACGGTATTGACCGTGATGCTTGCGGAGTTTCAGGATGAGTCTTCGGCGGAGTTGTCTGGGGCGTTATCGGACCGGGACGCGCTTCGGGCGGAGTATATGGCGCGCAGTGGGATTCAACTGGCACGTTTGTTGATTGCGGCGGAACCGACGATTCGGCAAGCGATTGCGCCGCTTTTTCTGTTGATGTCCGGGGGCAAGGGGACGGCTCCGCAGATACCGGTGTGGGAGTTTTCCGATCGGGTGCTTGGAGCGTTCAACGACAGCACCGGAAACGAGGAATTTCAGTCTCTTGCGGGAGTTGATCTCAGTCAGGGGCGCAATCTGGGCATCGAAGGCGGTCGTTTCGAGCTGGTAATCGTCGATGAAGACTCCAAAATCAATGTGAATATGGCATCACGGGGGGATGCTTTCAGCCAGACACGCATGGCGCAGCAGCTTTTGGGTTTGATGGCGGCGGATCAATACAAACCGATGTTCGAGGAGCGGGACATTGACGATCAGTATTCCGACGCCTTGACGATTTGTTCGGCATTCATTGATTGGGCGGATCCGGATGAAAACTACTTCAACTGTGATCCGAGAGCGACGGTGACGGCCTCGGCCACGGCGCCGGAGGACTCCTTTTATCAGATGTTGAAGGTGCCTTATCGTCGCAAGAACGCGGCTTTCGACAGTTTGGAGGAGATTCGGATGGTGCGGGGGGTAGGGGATGATTTTTGGGCGACGTTCGTGGATCCGGAGCCGGGAAATCCGAAAAAGCGTGTCATGACGGTGTGGGGGCAGGGGCAGGTCAATGTCAACACGGCGAATGCGCAGACGATATGGGCGATTGTATGTGCGGGGGCGCCTCAAGCCACGATTTGTGTAGATCCGGCGCAAGCGCAGACGTTTTTGACATTTTTTAGTATGGCGAAGGGATTCACGATGGGAGCCCCATTATTTTTTTCGCCCAAGGCATTTGTGAGTGCGATGAAGGGGCAGGGGATGGTGGGGCCGATTTTGACGAGTTTGGGGATTGAGCCGGTGCAGTTTTTATCGGAAGCCGAGACCGTGAAAATGGTCGCCACCGAAAGCAAGGTTTTCAGCATTTATGCCGATGGGGTGGTACCGGGCTATCGTCGTGAAACACGGACCCGGATCCATGCCGTGGTGGACTTTCGGACGGCGCCGGCGCCAGGATTCGGCCCTGGTTTCGGTGCGGATGGCAGCGCGGCGGGTTCTATGGGAAATCCTCCGGGTTCTGCTGCCGGCTCCAGTCAATTTGGAGCGGATTCCTCATCCTTGGGTGAGGGAGCCATTCAGGGGGCCGTGGCACCCAACCCGGGGGGGACCATCATCTACTGGCGAATGGAGTAGGAACAGACAGCATGGCCAACCTTCTTGGCATTGACATCGCGGAGGATAGCGTTCGAGTCGCATGGCTACGAACTGGCTACCGAAGCATCTCCGTGGTGGCTCTCGAGCAGCAACCGATAGCGAGTTATGCATCGGTGGCGGACGCGGTGCGGGCGGTGGTAGGGCCGATGCTGTCTCGGGGAGACTCGATCGCCACGGTATTGCTTGGTGACAAGTTATTCATTCGGAAGGTCGAGTTGCCGCCCACGGCGATGCGACAGGTGGCGGAGGTTCTTCCTTTCGAATTGGAGGCGTTGCTTCCTTTCGATCTGGAGGATGCGATATTCGACAGTCGTGTATTGCCGCGACAGGGGCCCAAAGCTCCGATTCCCATCCTTGCTTGTGCGGCGAGGCTCGAGCAGGTCAAAGAACGAATCGAACTGGTTCAGCAGGCGTTGAGCGCGGAGCCGGAGCGTGTGGACGCTTCGAGCATAGCGTTGGCGAACCTCGCCGCGTTGATTCCTGAACTGGCGGTTCCCGGGCCTGTCATGCTCGTCCATCTCGATGGGTGGACGAGTGATATTGCGGTGCTCAATGCCGGAAAAGTCGAATATGTGCGCACGGTATCCTCCGGAACCGAGGGGCTTCCCGCTTCCGCCAAGGAGCTTGCGCGGGAGTTGCGGCAAAGCCTTTTTGCCTGGCGTTCCCAAGGGGGAGCGCAGCCACAGGTCGTTTATCTGACGGGACCGGGATCGACGCTGCCGGGAGCAGAAGCCTATCTTTCCTCGGAACTGGGGGTTCAGATGATGGCGTTGCCGGCGCCGCGCATGGAGGGAATGACGCCGGAACTGCAACAAAAACTGCCTTCCATGATGCGTGCCGTGGCCCTTGCCATGGGATTGACGCGTACCCAGGCTAGTGTGAACTTGCGTCAGGGGCCTCTGTCTTACGAGCGGGGCTTCAGCTACCTTCAAGAAAAAATCCCTTTGTTGGTGGGTATCTTTTTCCTCATTTTTGTGAGTTTTTTGTTCTCTACGTGGATGGAATGGCGCTCGCTCAGCAAACAAACCGACGTGTTGGAAGAAGCGCTGGCGATGGTGACGAAGCAAGTCGTCGGCGAGGCGATTCGCGATCCGGAAATGGCGGAAGATGCGGTGAGTGTGACCACTTCGAAAGCCGATGATCCGATGCCGACCGTCGATGGCTTCGATGTGATGATCGAGATTTCGAAAGCGGTGCCGGAGGACATGAAGCACGATATCGAAGAACTCGATTACCAAAAAGGGAAGGTAACGATTCACGGGATTGTCAGCACCATCCCGGAAGCGCAGCAGATTGCCACGACCCTGGGAACCATTCGTTGTTTCGAGAACGTCAAGATCGTTCGAACCAACCAAGTGGTGAACGAGAATCGCCAGAAATATGTCTTGGAATTCGATCTGAAGTGTCCGGTGGAGGGGGAGAAGAAAAAATCGAGTTCGGAAGGCTCGGAAACGAAAGAAGGTGAGCCGTGAAGCGCCTTCGACAGTGGTTTGATGGCCTGGCGGAGCGGGAACGGAAGCTATTACTGCTCTTGATGGCAGTGTTCGCGATCGTCATCGTCCTGCTCGTTCCCTTCGGTATTTCATCGATGTTGTCGGAGCGAAGAGAGCATAACGAAGCGTTGCGAAAGGCGATTCAGACTGTGCAGGGAAGCCGCGGACGGCTCGAGGAAGCCAAAGACAAGCGTGCGCAGATCGAGCATCGGTACGACAAACCAGCTCCTGCGCTTGCCGGTTTCATCGAAAACGCAGCACGAAAAAGCGGTTTGGAGATACCCGAATCGCAAGACCGTGCCGAGGTGCCCCATGGGAAAAAGTTCGTGGAGCGTTCCACCGTCGTGCGTCTGAGAAAGGTATCGCTGCTTCCTCTGGTGCAGATGCTCGAGGCCATCGAGAATGCGGGGCATCCGATCGTCGTATCTCGCCTGAATCTCCGACGGCGGGGGCGAGAGGCGGATTCGTACGATGTCGAGCTTGGTGTATCTGCTTATGATCGGGTGGCGGAGAAGAAGGGGTCCAAGTCCACGGCTTCTACGTCTTCGAGCGGGGTGAAACCATGAGTCCACGTCTTCGAAAAATCCTGCTCTGGGTCATGTATCCGCTGTTTTATGTCGTGTGTTTCGTGTTCTTTGCGTATCTAACGTTTCCTTTCGATACTCTTCGCGACCGGGTGGTGCTTGCGTTTGCGGAGAATCAACGAAAGACGGGGGGCGATTCCTATCTCGAGATCGACAAGCTCGAGTCTTATTGGCTATCGGGGGCGCAAGCTCGCGGCGTGCGATTGACTTCTGCGCCTTCCGTCAAAAGCGATGGGACGAAGGGCAAACCGACGGTGTTTGAAGTGGATCGGGTGGCGGCGCGGGTGGCGTTGCTTCCGCTGTTGATTGGCCGCGTGACGATTCATTTTTCCGCGGATTTGTTGGGAGGAACGTTGCGTGGGAGCACGCGAAAAAGCGGTGAGGATCGAACGATCTATCTCGAGCTATCCGACTTGTCGGTGGGCGAGATCGAGCCCATCGTGGAGTTGATTGGACTTCCTCTTGCGGGGCGTTTGAAGGGGACGGTGGACCTGACGTTACCGGAGGGCAAGCTAGCGAAAGCCACGGGTTCGGTCGACCTGGTGCTGCAAGATTTATCGGTGGGGGATGGGAAAGCGAAGATCAAAGACACCATTGCGCTTCCAAGGTTGGTGGTGGGGGACTTGGAGTTGACGTGTGATTTTTCGGAAGGGCGTGTGACGATCACGAAGTTTGCGGCGTCGGGCAACGACTTGGATTTCCACGCGGAAGGTCGGTTGACGCTGCGAGAAAAAATGATGGAAAGTCAATCAGATATGTACCTTCGGTTTCGATTTGCGGACAAGTACAAGAGCAAGGACGAAAAGACGACGGCGTTATTTGGGGCGCCGGGGTCAAACGCTCCCGCGTTATTCGAAATCGCCGATCCGCGGATTCGACAGTCCAAGCGGGCCGATGGGTTTTATAGCTGGCGAGCGTCTGGCTTGCTGCGCGCTTTGCGCTTCGATCCGGCACCCGCCGGGGGGGCTGGCTCGGGTCGAGGGCAATCATCGCCACCGGGTGGGGTTCGCGGATTTTCCCGTTAGATTGCGTTTTCTCACAAGCACGTTGTGGCTCATGGTATGAGGCTCCGTCTTACGGTGTTGACCGATTCGACGGGGAGATATCATGCAACAACAGCCAGGCAGCCATGGGCAGGCGGCTCCACCGGGAGTCGGGGCCGCGATTGTTCCAGCGGGCTCGATCGCCCAACAAATCACGCATGGGCCTTCTTTTGCCATGCTTCGGCTCGATCTCGCGCCGGGGCAGACCATTGTGGCCGAGGCCGGTTCGATGGTGGCAAGGCATCAATCGGTCACCATGGAGGCGAAGCTCAACGCGCCGGGGGGTGGCGCGTTTGCCATGCTCAAAGCATTGATCATCGCTTTGATTCGCAAATTCGTCGGTGGCGAAACCTTCATCGTCAATCATTTTTCGGCACCCCAAGGCGGTAGCGTCTGGCTTGCGCCAACGATGAGCGGCCCTGTGGTGTATCGTCGTCTTCAGGGGGAAACGCTCGTGCTATCCACGGGTGCCTATCTTGCGCATTGTGGTGACGTTCGCATGGGCTTGAAGTTTGGGGGACTTCGGGGCTTGTTGGCGAAAGAAGGAGCGTTTTTTCTCGAGGTTACCGGACATGGGGACCTTTGGTTCACGAGTTATGGAGGTGTGGAAGCGGTCGATGTCAACGGTCCTTTCACCGTCGATAACGGGCATTTGGTGGGATATGAGGGAAACCTGTCGTTTGGCATCGGCACGGCCGGGGGAGGCGTGATGGGAATGGTGGCTTCCGGGGAAGGATTGGTTTGCAAATTCAACGGGCAGGGGCGGATTTACATTCAAAGTCGCAACACGGGCTCGTTGGTATCGTGGCTTTCGGGAATGGGTTGAGGAGGTTCGGTCATGCAAGTGGAACTATTGTATCGGCCAGCTCACTCCCTGGCTCGTGTGGTTCTTGCTCCTGGAGAATCGGTGGTGGCCGAGTCGGGAGCGATGGTGGGGATGTCGCCCAACGTGCAAATGCAGACACAATCCACGGGAGGCTTGGCGGGCGGATTGAAGCGTTTGTTTGGAGGCGAGTCGTTCTTTCGCAATACATTTTCCGCCACGCAAGGCGCGGGAGAAGTCCTGTTCGCGCAAGCCTTATGCGGGGATATGGAGCTTATTGATGTGCCCCCCCAGGGCTTGTACATCCAAAACTCGGCTTTCGTTTTTTCCACGCCGAACGTGGAGATCAACACGAAGGTGGGAGGCTTCAAGTCATTCTTTTCCCGAGCGGGGATGTTTGTGTTGCATGCGATGGCGCAAGGGCCGGGCCAGGTGGGAATCGGTGCTTTTGGCGGGCTTCAGCTCATATCCTGCGATAGCAACATGGTGATCGACACCGGGCATCTCGTGGCCTGGGATGCGACATTGCAGTATAGCGTGGGCAAGAGCGCATCGGGTTGGATCGGCTCGTTTTTATCTGGAGAAGGCCTTGTCTGTCACTTCAGGGGACAAGGGCGAATCTGGATGCAGTCGCGCAATCCAGCCGAATATGGACAGTACGTGGGGGGCATGCTGCCGCCGGCCTAGCAAGGAGAACGAAAAATGCAGACACAATTGCTGCAGAAGCCAGACTTCGGAATGCTGAAAGTCACGTTCGAGGCAGCCGGTGAGCAGATGCTCGTGGAAGCTTCCGCCATGGTTGCCATGGACAGCGGCGTTCAAATGAAAACGCAGTTGCAAGGAGGATTGCTTGCAGCGGCGAAGCGAAAGATGCTTGGAGGCGAAAGCCTTTTCCAGAATACCTACACCGCCACCGCCCCGATGCAGCGTCTGTATCTCGCGCCCGCGCCCGAAGGCGATGTCGAGCAGACGATGGTGGATGGTGTGACACCGGTATTTCTTTCCTCTGGCGCGTTCATGGCATGCGCAAGTAGCGTGACGATGGACACCCGATGGGAGGGGGCGCGAGGGTTTTTCAGCGGTGCGGGACTTGCGCTACTGCGGGCGCAAGGACAAGGCCCTTTGTTCTTTTCTTCCTATGGTGGGATTCATGCCGTGGATGTAACCCATGGCTATATCGTAGACACCAGTCATATCGTTGGTTTTCAAGGCGGCCTTCAGTATCGGGTGCAGAAGCTTGGAGGATTGAAGAGCCTATTTCTCAGTGGAGAAGGCTTGGTTTGTCACTTCACGGGGCAAGGGCGCTTATGGCTTTCGACAAGAAATCCTGGCGCGCTCGCAAGTTTTCTCGCGCCATTCCGACCTCGAAAATCGAATTGAGCGAGAAGTTGTCCACCCCACGACTTTGGCGCTGATATCCCTCGATCTCGCTGCAATGATTCATGCAGCCGTGATGGCGAGCAGTTCTTCGCGTGTCGTTTTGGATAAATCCACCCACCGGCCCACGAGCAAAAAGCCGTTGGGTTCGCGACGGCAATCCTTGACTTTGAACCGAATACGTTCCGCGGACTCGAGACGGACGCGAGCGACGAGGGGAGTTCCGACGGCGGCCTGTCGGGTGGATTGCAACGTGGCGAAGTGGCCGTCGGTCTGTACGATATGGGCGCTGCCCCCATCGATCCAATGTAGCACCAGGGACTCGTTCATCGATTCTTCTCGCGCATGAGGATTTGCGCTTCGCGTGCGGCGTCGCGGTCTTTGATCGCTTCTCGCTTGTCCGTTTTTCGTTTTCCGCGGGCAATCGCAAGCTCGATTTTCGCCTTTCCATTTCGGAAATAGAGTCGGGTGGCCACGACGGTCATGCCACCGCGGTCGATGGCTTTTTCGAGGGCCAGGATTTCCTTACGGTGAAGCAATAGCTTGCGGCTGCGACGTTCTTGGGTATGGCCGTAGGCTGCGTGGTCGAGAATCGAGATGCGCATGCCTTCGATGTAGGCTTCTCCTTGAACGATGCTGGCCCAGGCTTCGGATATGCCCACGGCGCGGCTTCGAAGGGATTTGACCTCACTGCCGAGCAGAACGAGTCCAGCTTCGAACCTCTCGCCCAGTTCATAGTCGAAGCTTGCGCGACGATTGGTGGCGATGAGCGTCATGCCTGGTTCGAGATTTTCTTTTTTGCTGGGCTTCGCCATCGCAAAGGTGGGCGATAGCACGGGACGAGCGTTCGCGGTAGCGCGGAAATAACTATTGAATTTCGCTTACTTTACTTTGGGGGGGGAGGAATGACAGGGGCCAGGGTCGTGACGCCCGCTCCTGCAAAACCATCACCCGTCAAAGGAGAGCTGATGAGTTGTGCGACTCCCGTATCGTTGTTGATGGCGATGAGCATCCCGGAAGGGGGGGTGGAGCCTTCGCCGCGTTTGTATACGAATCCGTATACACGATCATTGAAGGCCGCGACCCCATAGATGTTTCCAAATCCGCAGGATTCGACTTTGCAACCCGTGGGCAGGATTTGTCCTCGGATGCTCTTCGTCACAAGAGGCACAGCGCCGGATGTCACGGGCTTGAGCTTGTTGACATCGATTTCGACCAATGTGTCGACCGTCGAACAGTTTTTGGGCGCTTCCGCCGGGTCGAGACAATCGCGCAACGTCGCAAAACCGATGGGGGAGCCTTTGTTTTCGAGAAATACGATATCGCCGGACAACGCCCATCGCTTTCCCACATGCTCTTTCGGATAGTCGTGTCCGCGTCCATCATTGGCCGGCACATCGCCGAACTTGCCGACGATGGTAAGCTCGCCCGTTTTGCGGTTGATTATGTATAGCTCGCCGATCGTGTTGGCACCGATCAAGGTTTCTTCCCCACCCAAGTTGGTTGTCGGAGGAGCAAACGTCAAACCGTAAAACCGCGCGTTATTGCCCAAAGCTCCTTCGACGATAGGTACTTTTCCTGACGAGCATCGCACGACGTTGCCGTCGATTTGCATGTCCAAGAACAATGCCTTGGAAGATACGCCAACGAGTTTGCCTTCTTTGTCGACGGCGATATCCGTCATCGATGGTTCACCAAATTCGCCGATGCAATCAAACAGGCCAACTTCGGTCATCGTCAGTTGCGGGTCTTTGGGGTCGATGGTGTAAAGCCGATCACGGTCATGCGCGTACAGGATGGTTTCGCCTTCGGGCTCGGTGACGTCTTGGGGGTTGACGTCGAAGTTGGTGGCATCCTCTTCTTCCTTGCCTCCCGAACCACCTTGATCGATGGCCGCGTCTTGTGCGCCTGAAGCACCCGCGGTTCCAGCGGCTCCCGCGGCCCCTGCCGCGCCGCTATCGGGAGAGACGTAGGGAGTGGAATCTTTGGATTCGGTTCCGCAACCGAGGATCGAAAGCAGCCCAAAACTTAGAGAAATTAGATTAAGCCTGTGGTTCATTCATGCAATTTGGCAGAAGCTTTGCGCCTCGTCCACGCCGATTGTTTGGACATTTCATTTGCGAAATGTCGTTGGATGGGCACGCTTGGACTGCTGGGGGCTTTCCGATTCATTAGGCCTGGACTAGATAGGCTGGGTGACGATGAACGATGTCATTGAACGCGCAAAACGTTGGGCCCAACAGGATATTGACGAAGAAACCAGGGGCGAATTGCTTGCTTTGGTGGAGCAGCAAAACGTTTCGGATCTCGAGGATCGGATGGCTGGCTGTCTTGATTTCGGGACAGCGGGGCTGCGGGGGATTTTGGGAGCCGGCTCCAACCGTATGAACCGGGCGGTTGTGGCGCGAACCACCGCTGGCCTTGCCAAACACCTGCTCGCCACGTTTCCCGATGCCGCCTCCCGCGGTGTCGTGGTCGGCTACGATGCTCGTCGAAAAAGCCGAGAATTCGCTGAACAAGCGGCGCAAGTCCTCGCCGGACAAGGCATCGTGACCCATCTTTTCCCCTCCCTTGCCACGACCCCTCAAACCGCCTTTGCCACGATTCAGCTTGGAGCCGTGGCGGGAGTCATGGTGACGGCTAGTCATAACCCCCCGGAATATAACGGGTATAAGGTGTATTGGGCCAATGGGGCTCAGATCATTCCGCCTCAGGATGAGCAAATTGTCGCGGCCATCGAACAAACACCGCCGGCCAATGAAATCCCTACCTTATCGCTCGAAGACGCTCGTGAACGCGGGCTGTTACGCCCCGTCGATAACGTCATCACCGAACGGTATCTGCGCACCATCGAACAGCTTTCGCGGCATTCGCAACCGCGCTCCGACTTGCGAATCGTCTATACGCCCATGCATGGCGTGGGCCTTGCCACGGCCATGGAAGCTTTGAAACGGGCCGGATTCGACCAGGTTGTTCCGGTGGCTTCGCAAGCCGCCCCGAATGGCGAGTTTCCCACGGTTCACTTTCCCAATCCCGAGGAACCGGGAGCGATGGACCTGGCTTTCGCAACCGCGAAAGAAACCGGCGCGGACTTGATTCTAGCCAATGACCCGGATGCCGATCGTCTCGCCGTGGCCGTGCCCAACCGGGATGGGGATGGCTTTCTCCAGTTGTCCGGCAACCAGGTGGGCGTACTGCTCGCCCATTACTACCTCGCTTATGATCCTTCGCCGCCCAAAGACCGGCTTTTTGTCACGACCATCGTATCTTCACCCATGCTCGGTGCGATGGCGCGCCAGGAGGGAGCGCGATACGAGGAAACGCTGACCGGGTTCAAGTGGATCGCCAATCGCGCGATGCAAGTCGAGGCGGATACGGGAACCACCTTCATTGCCGGTTACGAGGAAGCGCTCGGCTATACGATCGGAACCGCCGTGCGTGACAAAGATGGTGTGAGCGCCGTCGCGGTTTTCGCCGAAATGACCGCCTATCTTCGTTCGCAAGGGCGAAGCATTCTCGATGAACTCGAACTGATGTATCGCAAGTACGGGTTGTATGTCAGTCGCCAGGTGAGTCGATGGCATCGTGGTCTGGACGGCGCACAGCGAATCCAACAGATCATGGCGAAGCTTCGTGCGGCTCCCCCATCGAGGCTGGAGGATTTCGATGTGGTCGCGGTGCGGGACTATCAGCAGCAACTTCGAACGCAGCGTGATGGTACCAGAACCACACTCGACCTTCCGAAAAGCAACGTGCTTTCTTTCGAATTGGAAGGTGGCAGCCGGATTGTGGCACGCCCGAGCGGTACCGAACCCAAGATCAAGTTTTACTTCGATCATCGGGAAGTCATGCACCCCGAGGAGTCATTGCCGTCCGCGGAAAAAAGAGCGAACGAGCGTCTCGATCGCCTGGTGAATGCTTTTTTGCAAGCTGCGGAATGAGTCCGCTCGTGGCTGCACGACGACGATTCGAACCTCATCCTCGGTATCCCACCCGTGCTCATCGCTTCGCTTGTCACGCGCCCGTGTGAAAGTTCGCGTTTTCATGACGTGAACAGAGTTGTCTTGGCGCATCGTTCATGGCTTGGAAATCGATGCCCCGGTCGAATCCTCCTGTCTTATTGTTTCAATAAAATCAATTGGTTATAGATTCAGAAACCATGCGCACGGTTCCCGCGTCGAAGGCCTGAAGGATGTCCGTGGCCAGCATATTTCCGAGTTTTTGATAGCCCCGGACGGTCAGGTGTACGCGATCGGAGGTGGCATAAGGGGGATTTTCTTTTTGCCATCGTTGCATGCTTGCTTTGCCTCCCATGGCCACTTGCGCGCTCCAAAAGGCGCAGCCGCGCAATTGCGCCGCCTGTTTTTGCGCCTCGTTCAACACGTGAACCTTTTCGCTCATCGCATCGCCTCCCCGATCCATGGTGCCCACGATCAGGCAATCCGCGTTGGGAGAAGCGATGCGTGCTCTATCGATCAGCGCAACCAAGTCCTGGGTATGCCCCTGCATGGATAGATTGCGAATACCCGCTTCATTCGTGCCATACGCCAGCACCAGAAGGTCCGGTGCGCGGCGTTGCAGCCTCTGTTGCCAGGCGGTTTCGTTCCAGCCGAGCGCATGAATCACGCGCGCGCCATTCAATCCGAGCACATCGAAAACCACGCCCCCCGATGCTTCCAACTCCGCCACCACACCGAAAACTTCGACACCTTCCTCGACAACTTCCATCGAAAAACCACTATCCGGTTCCGTGGTGACCCATCCAATGTCTTGAACGTGGGTGTGTTGCGCATCGGCGTGAACTTGCCAAGGGCTGCCCTCGGAGGGAATGATTCGCAGCGCGCCTCGTCCGTGACGAAATCGCACGGCCAATTCCCATCGCGCGCGTCCTTGGAGCGTTCCTGGCCTTGCTTGCACCGAGGCTGTCGCCCCTTTTTGCGGCACGAGGCGCACGCCGCCCAACCCCAACACCCCATCGTCGAAAGGTTCCACCGAAAGAAGACGTGGTGGTTCGATGCCCCATTGTCCCTGTACGGATAGTTCGGCCATCCCGTGCCGATAGCCCCATTTTTTCCATCCCACATGCACGAATCCCAGCCCTCCGGAGCCAAATCGCTCTTGGAAGGGCGTTCGCACGGCCTGGGTCCAAATATCCGGTTGTGTATGCGAGTCCCCAAGCCATGACACCCGAACCGGCTGCTTCCTTTCTCCTTGTGATAGCGAGGCCAAGGAAGTGAAAAACCTGGGAAGTACCGGCAATTCATTGCCGTCGGAGGAGAGAGGCAACGACGAAGGCGCCGTCCACGACACCGTGAATGGCTGCTGATCTCGCGGGGGCAGAGTCTCGCTTGGCAGGCTCGCAGACGAGACGGTTTGCTGCTTATGAAGATCGCTTCTGGGGTGTGATACCGGGAGCGTCGACACGGAAGGCCGTGGGGATGTCGTTTCACACGCGCAGACGGAAGCGCTGAGCCATATCCCTAGTAAAGCGGGAATTCGACGCTTCAGGGCTGAAGGGAGATCCGCCATATTTTGTCGTTCGAAATCCAATAAGCGTGGGATTCGGTAGCGACCGGACCCGCGGGGGATTTCAAATCAGCCACCAATACCGCGCTTTCGCCCCCCGTTTTCGGAACATACGTCAACGTATCCGAAGTCATGATCAATAGCTTCGTGCCTCCCACCGCGATACCTTCCACATGAGACAAATCCTTGACGATCGTTTTGGGCTCACCGCCATTGGCCTCGACCGTCATGATGGCGTGTAACACGGACCCTGCTTCGGTTTCGGAATTCTCCACCCAAATCAATCGATCCCCATCCACGAGGAGATGACGCGGAAATCGTCGTCCTTTCGATACGGCAAGGGCCGGACCGGATAACGACGATCGCATGATCGCCCCGTCGGGAGCCAAGGCTCGTCCTTCGGACCAGAATATGTCGTTGTCGCGTGATACCATGCTCGTCACATCACCCGTTGCCGTGAGCGCCGCGGGCTTCGGTTGCTTGGTATCGGTTTTCATGACGGATTTGTTGGTAGCCTCTGCCCAGAGCAAATGGGTGCCCGCCCATACGGCATACGCGACTTGATTGGGACCCGCATCGAAGACGAGGTTCCGCTTGCCTCCCGACGTTGGAGTCTGGGTGATACGACATCGCTGCACATGTTCGATCGTGCCGCACATCGTCCAAAACACGTTGCCATCGCCAAAAGCGAGCGAAGTAATATTGTCCAATCCGCCGGCTACCTCTTGAGGAATGCCGCCGTCCATGGGCAAACGAATGATTTTTCCATCGGAAGACGAAGAACCAATGCCCGCTTGTGTGGTCCAGTACACATAACCGTCGTGAAGGGCGATGATTTTTCCTAGTCCGGCACCGTCCATCAGCTTTTCGACGGGCCGATGTTTGGTTTCAGGCGATTTTCCACTCGAAACCGCGGATAAAGCAGGCGCGGTATCAGGCGGTTCGACGGCAGGCGTCACGGGTGTTCGTACGGGCGGTGGTGGTGTTTTATTCTCTTCACAACCCGTCACTAGAAGCGAAAGCCAGAGCAAATAGCCTGCCGCGTGAATCGTTTTCATGACCGTGGCCCTCGGAAAAGGCAGGCTATCACAGTCATCGGCGCGGACAAGAAGCTGGCGTGCGTTTCGGACAATCCTTTGAATACGGGCTTCGAGGTTGCCGACCATCGGCAACCTTGACAGACTTGCTTGCCATGTCTCCAACCCTCGAGTTCCGTGACCCTCCCGAAGCGATCGTCGATGCGGATGGCCATGTCGCCCTTGGTGCCTATCGTCGCCCCTTTCGTCATGCCAACCTCGAGCAAGCCCGAATCACCCTGGGGCGAATACCGCTCGGACGAGTCGGTTCTCGGCTCGTTCTGAAAGAGTGGCAACACGTGGCGATCATCCTTCCCGAGGCCATGCTGACGTATGCGATCGTTGACGCGAAATACGTGAAAACGTCGTGGTGTCATTTCGTCAATCGCGATGGCACTGGTCAATTCGAGCACGCGCGAAAGGGGCTACGACTGCGGGTAGCCCGCGATCTTTGGAACGCCACGACCCAGGTGCGCGCCCACGGCTACCGCATTCACGTTCATAATCATCTGGATGTGGGGGAACATACGATTCGAATCCACATCCACAACGATGGTCGTGCCCCCTCGGTAGAGGCGGAACTGCGCTGTATGCACGATCTGGAGCGGAATCCACCCCTCGAAGTCGTGATGCCGGTGGGACCTGGCCGTGCGATGTATTCGCATAAAGTCTCGCTTCCCATCGAGGGGACGTTGAAAGTTGGTCAGCGAGTCATCGATGTTTGCGCCGACGAGGCGCGTGCGATTTGGGATGTCCACAAAGCCCATTACCCTCATCGTACATGGTGGAATTGGGCAACGTTTGCCGGAAAAGACGATCAGGGGCGGACGGTAGCTTTGAACCTTACGCGCAACATCAATCGTCGCGATGACGAGATCAACGAAAACGCCGTGTGGCTCGATGGTGCGCTACAAAGGCTGGGGCCAGCACGTTTCACGCACGATCCGTTTCGATCGTTGGAGCCGTGGAAGATTGGAACCGCCGATGGCGCGGTCGATTTATCGTTTCGCCCCCTCGGAGAGCGCAGGGAAAACCTGCGATTGGGGCTGATTCGATCGGTATTTCATCAGCCCTTTGGGGTATTTTCAGGAACGATTCATGCTCATGGTCAAATGGTGCGGATCGATGATGCTTGGGGGATATGTGAGGATCACGATGCGTTGTGGTGAGCGGCAGGGGGATTCTGGGGAGAGCTTACGTCGAATTGAAGTTTTCGCACCGGTGCGATGGCAGGGCATGGGATATCGACGCCCGCGCTTGGACTGAAGCTTTTCACCACGCTTTTGAGTTGGGCAGCGGTGTTGGCATCCGGGGCGATACCCACCAAGACATACTCTTGTTTCTTGCCGCTAAGTGTTGCCGTTTCGAGGAGAAACTCCACGAAGTCGACCGAGGCGAGTTCCGGGTGCCCTTTCAATCCGTTGCGCGTCATGTCGTAACCGAAGTTGGGACCCGCGATCGTGCCTCGACGAAAAAGCTGTACCGCGGGACCTTTGCACGTGAAGCCCTCCTGAGCTGGGGCGGGGGTCGTGGGCGCAGGCTCGGCCGGTGTAGGCTCTTCCGGCTTCGTGGGCTTGGATTCCGACGCCGCTGGTTCGGAAGGTTGAGCCGACGCCACGTTCTGCACTCCGGTTCGAATCGCCTGAATCTCGCGAAGGAGCTGCGAAGCTTGATCCGCATCCATGTCTTTCATGCGATCTTTCAAGGACATCAACGCGATGAAAGAATCATCGATTCGTTTTTGATCCTCTCGGTACTCCGCTACCGTCAACTTGCACGTGTTGAAGTTATTGCACATCGCAACACGCTGCTCCTTGAGGAGCTGGATGAGTGAATCAGCTTGTCGAATTGCCGTTTGCTGGTAGGAGGCGCTGGCACCCACACCGCCGACTCCCACCGAACCTTCGAATCGTTCGCCGTCGTAGCGAAGCCCCACGCCGGAACAATCCTCACGGACTATCTTTCCAATGGGCTCCGGGCATGTGTATTCCTCGTATCCAGAACTTGACTTGGCAGAGGGAACACTCGAACCCCCGCAGCCAATCGTCACGCAAGCCATCATCAACCCGGCAACAGCCCATCTCTGGTTCATCATGGAACCCAATTATCACACCCTTTCATGACTTCCTAGGACGTCCGTACGACCAACCATGCCGCAGCCTCGCCTGGGGGTGAATCACGGTTCCGCACAGGATCGAGCCATCGTGCGCTGCCGCTCGCTCGCAGCAGGCTTCGGCAGAAGCGACCTACCTTCAATCTTTCTTGACTGCCGGACCACCTCTGGCCTTCTTGAACGGGATGGCTTCCGACACTTTTCGGTACTGCTCCCGAATCGCGTGGGCCCGCGCCTTATCCTTTCGGAAAAGATTGGTCGTTTCTGCCGGATCGTTGCGAACATCATACATCTCGAATCGAACGTCCTGACCATGGGCCACGAGTTTGTAGCCGTCGTCGATGAGGGCGCGGCGACGCGAATTGATATTGTCCGCGGGCAGGTCGGCGACGATGGGCCGTTGCGGCACCTCTTCTCCCAATATCTCGGGAAGCAAACTGGTCCCCGGCAATCCCTCTGGAATGGGCACGCCCATCATGTCATACACCGTGGGAACGATGTCGATATGGCTACGCCAACGTGCGATTTTTCGCGGTTCCACGCCTGGAATATGCACAAATAAAGGTACGCGAATGAGCACCTCGTACAAATGGCGCGCATGCCGATAAAAACCATGCTCACCAAACGCCTCCCCATGATCGGCTGTCACGATGATGGCCGTATCTTTGCCCCAGGGTTGTGACCCCACGAACTCCAGCGCCTTTTGAATATGGTAGTCAGCAAACCATATCTCTTCATCATAGCGATCACGGGGCGTCGTACCCCACTTCGGCGCTTGCTCATGCGAATTATAAATATCGTGGGGATCCATATAGTGGTAATACGCGAAAAATTTGCCTTGTACGTTCTTCGGATCCGAAAGCTGTTCCATGACGGAGGCCGTATGCTGCGGAGAAGTGATGAACGGGTCTTTGTTCGGATCCCATTCGATGCCTGGAACGATGCGCCAATCATCGAAGCCTTGATGCAACCCGCTTTTCTCTTTCAAGTACAAATGGGCTTGAATCCCCAGCGTGCGAACACCGTTGTCTCGAAGGACCTCGGCCATGAACGTGTTCGTCTTATCTCGATAACTGGTAAAAAATGGCGTTGTCCGGTCCAACGACGACGGATATTGGCCGGATAATAATCCGGCGACACTTTTGGACGTGAACGACGAGATGGCGTATCCACGCTCGTAGCTTACGCTCTTGGCGTGCAAAGCCGTGAGATTGGGGGCAATGGGACGATCGTAGCCGTTCCAGGGCATGTCATCACGCATGGCATCGATGACCAGCAAAATGACATTCAGGGGACGACGTCCCGCGGGAGTCGACGTTGCCGCTTGTTTGGAATCCTCGGCGATGGGGGGAGCAGGTTTCGCGTGTTCGGTAATAGTCTCTTGGGTGGCTTGCTCCGTGGGAGCGGGCATCGTCGTGTTTCCCGTGGGTTCCGAACTCGGGGCGGCGGGCCCGCGTTGATCGCATCCCATCATGACCATCACGGCAGCCGTCGAAACGAATCGAATGATTGGCCGATACATGACTCGACCCTCCCTCCGACAGGCCGAAAAGGACAAGTTTGTGTCGAACGACGAAAGCTGCGGTCAAGACAGGGGCGGTATGGGTGTAACTATATGAAATTACTTGATATTATTTAGGTTCGATGGGGTTGGTGCAGCGATGGGGTCGGTCAAAGCGACGATGGGGGGGCGCGTCCAAAATCGTCTTCTTTTCGTTCGATATCCTCCTCGCCAAAATACTCTCCCGTCTGCACTTCGATAATGGCGAGGTTTTCCATGCCAGGGTTACGAATGCGGTGCCAACAGCCTTTCGGTATCTCGATCGATTGACCGGGAAGCATGCGCACTTCTTCGTCGTCCTGAACCACCATCGCTTCCCCCTCGAGGACGAACCAATGTTCGGAACGATGGCGATGGCGTTGCAAGCTGAGACGTTTTCCGGGATACACCACCAGTCGTTTGACCTTGTGGTCCGGTTCGTCGGCAAGCACGACATAATATCCCCAAGGCCGGTGTTCTTCCCGACGGGACTGAACGATGACGCGTTCATAGACGTGGAGCAAAGGGTCGACCATGTCGAGCAAGGCTCGGGTTTGCAGCACGCGATTTCGGCATGTTTTGCGGTCGAGGCCGATGACTTGTTCGAATCCCGCCACCGCGGCTTCGGCATGGACGAACTGCGCTCCGGTAATGCCTTCGACGACGATATCGCCATGGCTGTCATCGATGGCCAATACGGGAACGCCTCGCGCCATGGCATCGAGTAAGGCGAGCTGCTTCATCCCCACGGTATTGCCCACATGCAGCACACAAGCGGCTTGGCCGATGAGCCGATCGGCTTCTGGCGATGCGGGATCTTCATGATGACGAAGTTGTGCTCCGAGGTGAGGAGCGATCTGCCGATCGAAAAACACGCGATCGACGATTGTTCCGAGCAATACCAAAGGACGACCGAGCTGGTTGGCTACTTGGATCGCTTCTTCCACTCCTGCCTTGGCTTCCAACGCCCCAAGAAATACCAGGTGATCATCGGGGCTGGGATGGAACGGTGTGCTTCGGACGGCGACTCCCCAGGGCAACGTATCGGTGTAGAGCAGACCCGTCTTACGGTCCTGCTCCCCGGGCGAGAGGTAAAAAACCTGCTGATTCATGGCTTGATACATGTCTGAGGCGTGTTGCCACATATCGAACCACACCGTTGACAGCATGGGGGACTTGATGAATCCGGCGAAAGAAGGGGCAGCGAATCCAATCATGTCGTGGATCAAGTCGAAGTTTTCCGCATTTTGGAAAACATGGGTGAGGCGCAGCATGGATTCGACGCCAATGACACCGGAGCGATAGGTCGGCTGTCTGGGCCCGGCGTCTTGGATGGGTACGCCGGTGACCTCGATCCCTCGTTGTACCAAGGCTTCGGAAAGGTCGCGGGCGCTTCGCGTCCACAGCGCATACGCACGTGTGGCCGGGCAGTCAGCGACGGGCAAAAGCATGGCAATACGCATGAGATTCCCTCGAAAGTCCCTTGCTCGAAAGGGGCAAGCATACCCGATTGGCTCTTGGTTGCTATCGAAAGGTCACCTCGAGGCGTTTTTCGTGATGCATGGTGGGTACGAGGCGAGCTTGGACTGGTTTTGGGGCTCGTCCGAAGGTTTCATCGCCGATTCGCGTCGGTGCCGTTGGTGCGGGGACCATGTGGCTGCCCCGGTGGATGTCCAAGGCAAATCGCTTCGTTGCTCCCATGCCATTTTCTCTGATTCCCTCGAGTCCGCAGTGGATTGCGGATGGTCTGGCGAAACGATTGATTGATAAAAAACGTCGAAGGTGGGGTGGTTGTGTGAGCCAGTGCAGTCCTAGAAGCGGAACCGATAGCGGGGCGGTTATGGCATAACCAACTGAATAATAACCATATTTTATGATCCTGCCCTTCGCTAGGCCCTTGGCTTCGGTTGGGGCGCCGTCCAGGCGAGGGGCGATGGTCGCAATGTGGGGGACAGTAAGGCGCGAAGGGCTGTTTTCGAAGCCTTTTGGCTATGCGTTGATTGCCGACAAATCATTGGGGATAGCCGTCTATTTGCGTTATCCTATCGCCGAGCCGCGGCGAGAGGGGATCGAGGCGAGCCGGGGGGCAAGTGGGGTAGTATAGGGTCCGTTGTCTTGCACGATATTGATTCTACAGTCTTTTTTAAAAAGTGATGTTTGAACGGTGGAGGCGAAACAATCCTGGCGCTTCCTGCAAGACATGATTCAATGGCTTACGGTTGGAGCCGGACATGCGCGATAGGAAAACAGAGCCGAGCACGACTTCGGGTCGACGTCGGGAAGACCCGCTGATTGGTGTCGTGTTGCTCAATAAATATCGGATTTTGTCCACTCTAGCGTCTGGGGGAATGGGAACGGTTTATCGAGCGGAGCAACTATCGCTGAGGCGTGAAGTAGCCATCAAAGTCACGGACAAGCTCGATGAGGCTTCTCGCAAGAGGTTCATTCGGGAAGCGAGTATTCTTGCCAAGATCCAGCATCCTCACATTCTGACGGTATATGACTATGGTCCGATGCCGGAGCATCGCGGCGGCTTGTTCATGGCGATGGAGTTGTTGCAAGGGCAGACCCTTCGCGATCGGCTGAAATCGAAAGGGTATTTATCACCGGTGGAGCTGATACAAATCATGCACCAGGTGGCCCGTGGATTGCGTGCGGCTCATCGTCAGAACCTCGTGCATCGGGATCTCAAGCCATCGAACCTGATGCTGGTTCGTCAGGACGACGGTCCTCCTTTGGTGAAGATACTGGATTTTGGGCTTGTCAAGTTGCTCAACAATGAGGACGCCACGGAGGTGACCCAAGCCGGTTCGGTGGTGGGGTCGGCGCAGTATGTAGCGCCGGAAATGATCGTTGGTGCCGAGATGGACCATCGAGCGGATATTTATGCTTTTGGGATCATCATGTTTCAAGCGTTGGCGGGACGAGCGCCTTTCGATGAGCCTACGGTGGTCAACACGTTGCGGGCGCACGTCAACAATCCCGTACCTCCGATTGTATCTTTCAATGAGAAAGCGAAGGTACCGCCTTCCCTCGAGTCGCTCATTCGTTCCTGTCTCGCCAAGTCACCCGCGGACCGTCCTTCGGATATGGATGAAGTGGGGCGGGCGCTTCATGCCTGCGAATGGGAATTGGGAAGTATTGCGCATCGTTCGCTTCCGCCAGCGAGTATTCCCGCACCGCCGATGCCTGTGCCGCGAGCGGGACTTGCACCATGGAAAACCGCGACAGCCATCGTCGTATCCGCTCTTCTCGCAAGTCTTGGAACGTGGACAGCGCAGCGCAAAGGATGGCTTGGGGCCGCGAGCCCCACTGCGGCAGTGCTGCATATCGAGTCGCAACCTCCGGGCGCATCGGTGCGAAACGGCTCGGAGGTGATGGGAACGACACCGCTCGAAATTCCCCTGGACAATGCCTCTTTAGCGCGAACGCCCTTGCGGTTGTCGGTACAGCTCGATGGTCATACTCCGGTGGATATCACGCAAGGTCCGGCGCGAGAGAATCAGCGCGTCGTGGTGGTATGGGTGCCGTCGTTGTCCTCCCCTTCACGACCGGCAGCGTCAAACTAGCGGCTTGTCCCGAAGGTTTGAGCCCAAACCACGCCATAGGAGCCGCCTTGAGCGCGTGCGGCGCCCATGTGTTCGAACGCCGGATTCATGATGTTGGCGCAGTGCCCTGGGCTCGAAAGCCAACTTGACACCACTTCGTTTGGCGTTTTTTGACCCGCGGCCACGTTTTCTCCTAACGCGGACCAGGCGTAGCCTTCGTCGGAAATTCGATCCGCCATCGTGCTTCCGTCCGAACCTGTGTGGCCCATGAAATTATGGGATGCCATGTCATCGGCGTGACGTTGGGCAGCGCGCGCCAGCTTTTCGTTCCACCCAAGGGGAGTGGTTCGACCAAACGTTCCTTCTTTCCCGCAGTTTCGTCCCTCTTGACGGACTTGATTGACCAATTTCAGGACTTCACCCACATCGCCTTCAGGTGCGTCGCCCGAAATCTCATCCACATTTTCGTCGAGAATCAGACACGATGACGTTCCGAGGGCCATCATCGACACTACGGCAAGCGGAAATTGTTTAGCTCGTCCCATGGAGTCATTGTGTTCGAAGTTGCATGCGGCTGCCAGATGGCGAATGAAAAGAAGAAATTTCGTGGATGATGGGTGCGTGGCTTGCGGCTACGAGCTACGCTTGCGGTCATGTCACGAGACGAATCCAAAGACGGGGCTATGCGTCAGGCGATAGGCGTGGCGGCTACGCTCGGCCGCGCGGTCAAGCAACGGATCGGCGAGTTCGCGATCGAAGCGGATGAACAGATTCGCGACAAGCTCCAGCAGGCCAAAAAGGAGTTTGAGCAAGAGATTTCCGGGGAATCCGAAGAAGAGACATCGACGCCGGAATCCTGAGGATTACGGGCATCCGGTGGGAGAAAAGCCTACGGAAGTCAGGGTGGAAGGCCTGGCGCCGTCGGCGGAATCTTGAATAGTTCCAATAATTTGCAGACGGTTCGCCCCGCAGAGGGAAGGGCGTTCTTCCTTGGATAGTTCCATGGGTTCGAGGTTTGCGCCTGGCTGGGATTGATCACCGATATCGAAGTGGATGGTGGCGTTATTTCCAGGTTGAATAGTAAGCGGCGTTGATTTCGAACTCACGACACTGAGGTGTTCTTTGGAGAGCACGGGTGAGCCGGAATCGGCGTTCACAAGGGAGAATGTCAAAAACGTTATGTTCGATGGGCCGGAAGCGCGTTCCCCAAGTTCGAGATAGACGTCGAATCCGCCTTGCAAGGTGGAAACGAAGGCGGCGTCCTCGATGCCAAGGTGGACATTGCCGATGGAACCGGTGAGGGAAACGGCACCTTCGGCGGAGCAACCGAGACCAGGGAGGATGACCAGACTGAGAGCCAGCGGGGGTAATAGGCGCATGGGTAGCAGGATAGCAGTGTTGGTCCTCAAGAAAAGAGACAGCCGCGCGTCGAATCCTCGCAACGTGTCCAAGCGCTGTCCGATACGGATGCATGAATGTGGCGTGTGGGTTCATGGTCTTGTGCTTGTGGGGTGTGTTGGCTGGGTGTGGGGGACAGGCTGCTTTGCCACCGAAGGCCATTGTGTTGAATCAGGCTGGTGCGGAGGCGCTGGAGCAAGGCGATTTGGCGGTGGCGCAAGCGCGTTTTTCCCTCGCCCTCGAATTTCATCCCGAATTCGTCGAGGCTCTTGCCAACCTGGGCCTCGTGGAAATGCAGCGTGGCAACTTCGTACAAGCGGAGGTCTGGCTGGACAAAGCGGTTTCGATCAATCGGCATATGGCACAACCGCACCATGGGCTTGGATTGTTGGAGGAGCATCGCAATCGCAGGGACCGTGCGGTGGAGCATTATCGAGAGGCATTGCGAATCGATCCGGGATTCGTTCCCGCGCGGGCGAATCTTGCACGGCTCTATTTCGAAGCGGAACGAATCGATGATGCCCGTGAACAATATCTTCGATTGGTGCAAGTGGCGCCGGAAGATCCCCACGGTTGGACAGGCCTCGCTGACTGTCTTTATCGGCTGGGTCGTGATGAGCAAGCGATGCGGGTCGTGCAAGAAGCCGTGGCGTTGATCGGAAGTGAAGCCCCCGGCTTGAGGATTCACTTCGCCAGGATTTTGCTTCAAAAAGGTGAAATGGCGACGGCTCGGGCGCAACTTGGTCACGTTACCGGCTTGTCGGGGCCCACGGGATGCGAAGCGTGGGCTTGGATGGCGCTGTCATTTTTGATGGAAGCGAGTCTGGAAAAAGCTTTGAGATGTGCGGAGCAAGCTTTATCGATGGACCGAAATCATCCCTTGGCAACCTATGTGCTGGCGATGAGCTTGGCGCAAGCGCGTGACCCGAGCGCGATCCCGTGGCTTGCCCGGGCTCGCGCGCTTTCTCCGGGAAATAGCGTGATCACCGAAGCCCTCGACCGATTGAAATCAGATAACCCCAAATGATAATGTGGTTGGGGTTTACCGGGGCGAGACCGTTTTCATCGGTACTCGTTGACGCTATGACACTTGGTAAGGGGTGGATTCCCCTGATGAAGCAGCCATGGTCAAAGATATTCACGATCAGGACGTAGACTGGTCCGAGGCCGAACCGCCATCGAAGGCCTCGATGACGATGATCGATCGACTTCGTTTGCTTGCCACGCGGCGCGAAGAGATGTGGTGGGAGATTGGGGTACTGCTCGATGAGATTGCCTCGATGAGGCTGTTTCCCGCTCCTTTCGAGGATTTTGCTCAATTCGCGGAAGCGGAAATCGGATTGACCCGAGCGGACGCCATCAAGCTTCGGCGAGTGGCTCGTACCTTCTCCCGCGAAATATCCATGCGCTTCGGCGCCGACAGGCTCGATCTGCTCTTGCAATACCTCGAAGCCTCTCCCCGGTCCTATTGCGCCGTCGACATTCTTCGCCTCGAAGTGCTGGTGCATACCACCGATGGCAAAGACGTTTCGATTCCGTTTACCGAAATCTCCGACAAAGACCTGTCGCAAGCGGTTCGCACGATCGACCGGGAAAGAGCCATGATTGACCCCTCGATTCCCCGGGACGTGGCGGCAGAGCGAGATCGCCTTGCCGTTACGCTAGCGGGCGTGGCGCCGCAAGTTCGCGTGCGAGTTCATCGTTCCGGCGAGGGGATCGGCGACTACTCGCTGGCGCTGGCTGGTGTCGATCCGTTCAACATGGAGGCGGTTGGCAAAGTGTTGATGGCAGAAGGGAAGGCATTGGTAAAAGCTAATAAAAAACAATAGGTTATATGTGCTACGACCGTCGCTGGCATTGACCCTTCCCACCGTTCCTGCCCAGAGTGCGCCCACATCATGAAACCTTTCACGAGACCCATCATCACCCGCGGCTACGAGTTGGACTCCAGCATGACGGTTCCCCTGTCGATGCTGCTTCGCTACTTCGAGCACTTGCGATGGGAGTCGATTCAGCAGCCCGGATTGGGACTCGGTTCGCTGTTTCAGGATGGTTTTCGCATGGTGGTGCGCGCGCAGCAACTGCTGGTCCATGAATTACCGGGATTTGAACAATCCCTCGAAGTCTCTTTGGCTCTGGGATATGTCGGGCGCGCGAGTCTGGACATGCACCATGAGGTGCGGCGGAGCAACGATGGTAAGCTCCTTGCCCAAGGGGTGGTTACGGCCGTGTATTTGAATCCTTCGGGGCATCCGCAGGCCGTTCCGGATTTTCTGCGCTCTCTCGTCTCCACGACACAGCGAACGACCTTATTGGCGGCTCCCACGCAAGATATGCCGTCGAATGCCTGGGTTCGAAACCTGGTTGTGGTTCCGAGCGACGTGGATTTGTACCAACACGTCAACCACGCTCGCTATCTGGATTTGTTCCACGACACGCGGTGGCTTGCGGTAGCGGCGGGTGGGTATGGAGATGCGACAGACTCCGCGAATCGTTGTATCAGATGCGTCTCGATCGATTATCAACGCCAAGCCGTTGCAGGGGATGAGATTCGTGTGGCGACCTGGATGGATGATGAAGGATATGTTGATTTCGAGATGCAACGAGCCAAGGACGGACAGGTTTTGGCTCGCTGTCGTTTCTCGTTATATAGCTGATGTCGAAATGGGCCCGCCCGTGGGTGAACTCCTGTCGAGCGTCGAGGCGATATCGACGTCGAAAGGGATTCAAGGCAAACGACCGGTTTCGCGTAGGGCTGCTACGGTCGATGGATACGCGCTGTCGCAAATCATCCCGCGATGAGCGAGGCAAACCCAACGTGAATTCAGCGCGGACGAGTCGCGAGCGAGATACGTCGGATTTCTCGAACCGTGAGAGCCACGGCGGTAGCGAGTACGCCATTCATCCACACCACCGCATAGCCCAAGGCAGTACCCGCAATCGACCTATATCCGAAGTCTCCTTTGAATTGCGTATAGGTAGCCGACACGCTGAGCCGTCGCGCCAACAACAATACGAGCAGCATAGCCAACAAGGAAGGAATCCCGGCCAGCGTCAATAGTTTCTTGAGTTGTTTCTGCCGGGCAAGGGGAGCGCCAAGCACGAAACCAACCGGCACGGTGAGGGCGTTGAACAATGCCATCGCAAGAATGACGGCGGAGGGGAGACGTCGAGCGTTGATGAAGTAGGCGACGGACCAATCGCCATGAAACGCCATGAAATATCCCGCCATGGGGGCGAATACGAGCAGGGAGAAGAGCATGCTCACGACCAGACTTCGCGAGCCGAGCACGGAGGTTGGGTCGGACGAAAGCTCTTCGATCGCGGCCCAAGCAAAGGCAAGGCCCAACACGAATCCAAGCAAGGGAGCAACGAAAGACGGCATGGAGGCCATGGAGTCCAACACGTTGGGGCGAGCATGACAACCAAGATTGTCGCGTGGGTAATCCTGCGGTTCGGGCAGAGCGAAACGGCCTTGTATTCACCAAGGAACGATTCTGTTGCGCGACGGCAACTTGGCAGAACGTGGCCGCAATATCGTCGAACGGTCGACGTCGCGCTATGGACGCGCTAGATGCGGAATCGTGGACGAACGAACGCTTCGACAATGGTTGGAACAGGTTCGAGTTGGCGCGGTGGATATCGAAACCGTGGTGGAGAAAATGCGGGATCTACCTTTTGCGGATCTCGGTATTGCACGGGTCGATCATCATCGTGCGTTACGGCAAGGACACCCGGAGGTAATTTTAGGGGAACCCAAAACCGCCGAACAGATTGCTGTCATCGCATCGGAGATTGTTCGTCAGGGTCATAACGTTCTCATTACGCGCGTGAGCCAAGAAAAAATTGAAGTTGTCAGTCAATCCCTTCCGGACATTCACTATGCTGCTGTCGCGCGTGTCGCATCGCTCGTGCTCCACGAGATTCCTCGTAGAAAGCAACGGATCGCGGTAGTGACGGCAGGAACCGGCGATCTTCCCGTGGCGGAGGAGGCGATCGAAACGCTCCGGTTGACGGGCTTCGAGCCGTTGCGATTGGTCGATATCGGTGTGGCTGGTATTCATCGCCTGATGGCTTGTCGGGACGAATTGATGAGCGCGGATGCCATCATCGTGGTGGCTGGAATGGAAGGCGCTCTTCCGAGCGTGGTCGGAGGCTTGGTCGCTTGTCCTGTAATCGCGGTACCCACGAGCGTGGGTTATGGCACTCACCTTGGCGGTATTACCCCCTTGTTGGCCATGCTCAGTTCCTGCGCGAGCGGCGTGGTGGTCGTCAACATCGACAACGGTTTCGGGGCCGCCATGGCAGTGCATCGCATGTTTCCTCGGCAAGTTCGTTCGATGGATGGTCCCGAGGTGGAGAAAGCATCATGAAGCATTCCCATTCGCACGACGATGTTCATGATCATGGGCATGACCCACGGTCGCATAGACACCAGCATGAAATGAAAGCTGGTGATGGTAAGGGAAAAATTCTGTATCTCGACGCGGCAAGCGGCGTGTCTGGCGATATGTTCGTTTCCGCGTTGCTCGACTTGGGGGTTCCTTTCGAAGTATTGAAAAAGACCATCGATGCATTGCCGATCGAGGGGGTTCATCTCGAGTGGGGCACTCGATTTCGACAAGGCATTGCCGGGTCATCGTTCGTCGTTCACGTGCAAGGAGAGCAACCGGCAAGACATTGGCAAGAGATCGATGACATGCTCGTCCACGCTTCTCTTCCCGCGCCCGTGGTCTCGAGCGCTCGCGGTATCTTTCGTCGATTGGCGGAAGCCGAGGCGCAAGTGCATGGCATATCTCCACAACGCGTTCACTTCCACGAGGTAGGTGCCGTCGATGCGATCGTCGATATCGTGGGCGCCGCATCGCTCGTATCCTTCCTCGAGCCCTCACGGATCATGGTTTCACCTTTGCCCATGGGGTACGGAACGGTGAAAGCCGCCCACGGAATCCTTCCGCTTCCTGCCCCCGCGACGTTGCTCTGCTTACAAGGCGCACCAACCTATGGTGTCGACGTCGAAGGCGAATTGGTCACGCCGACGGGCGCCGCAATCGTAGCCACTTTCGCGGATGAGTATTCTCGTTGGCCTTCGATGCTTGCCGAACGTACGGGAATGGGAACCGGGACGAAAGAATGGTCGTCGCTTCCCAACGTGCTCCGTGTCGTTTTAGGAGCCCCGGTTGTCGAAAAGCAGAGTCAGGTTTCACCTACCCACACGGTGATCGAAACGAACGTGGATGATATGACCGGTGAACTCGCTGCTCATACCATTCGTATCCTGATGGATAGTGGGGCGCGCGATGTGTGGGTTACTCCCACAACCACCAAAAAAGGGCGTCCCGGAATGGTGCTGTCCGTGTTGGCGGCCAAAGAAGATGTGGCGCGGCTCGAAGAGGCGATACTCCGTGAAACGACGACGCTGGGCGTTCGCAAGATCGATGTGACGAGAACGGAGTTGCCAAGGAAAGAATCCGAAGTCGAGACCAGGTTCGGAGCCATTGCGGTGAAGCTGGCGGAGCAGGGGGATAGTGTGAGAATGAAGCCTGAATTCGATGCTTGCGTTCGCGCCGCCCAGCAGCACGGCGTGACGGTGCGAGAGGTGATCGAAGAAGTAATGAAACGTCGCTGATATTCCCTAACGTAAGAAATCATTATTGATATTGCGGACATTGCGGCGCCATGTCATCGTTTTCACTCCCATTGTCTTTTTTTTGAGAGGGATGAGTCATGGCTGAAAACGATCATGCGAAGCAGGCTCGCGCTTATCTGGAGCATCTTTGCCAGCGAATGGACAGAGGGGAAGCACCTGTTCGTTCGAGCAAGGCGTGGTGGCAGCTTCCATCCTTCATTCCTGTAGCCGTTGGCTTGTCCTTGGTCGCGTGCGGCGGGACGGTGCAGGAAGAGAGCAAAGGGGGAGATACGAAAGAGATTTGTGACAACGGCAAAGACGACAATGGGGATGGGAAAATCGACTGCGATGATTCGGATTGCGCCGAGTTCCCCGGGTGTCTTTCGGCTGCCTATGCCGCGCCGGTAGAAAAGGATTGTCGGGATGGTTTGGATAACGACGGCGATGGGAAGGTGGACTGCGATGATTCGGATTGCGTGGGTCTCCCCGAGTGTCAGGTCGTGGGTCCAGCCTATGCGGCGCCGGTGGAAATGGATTGCCATGATGGTTTGGATAACGACGGCGATGGGCTGACCGATTGCCTGGACTCTGATTGCATCATGGCTCCTGGATGCACCGCCCCAGCCTATGCGGCACCGGTGGAAACGGATTGCCAGGATGGGCAGGATAACGACGGCGATGGGGAGGTAGACTGCGACGATTCGGATTGTGCTGATGTCCCCGCGTGTACCGCGGGCCCCGCCTATGCGGCGCCGGTGGAAGCGGATTGCGAGGATGGGAAAGACAACGATGGCGATGGTGACATCGACTGTGCAGATTCGGATTGCTACAATGATCCGGCGTGTATGTCGGCGGCGTACGCGGCTCCCTTTAGTCCATAATCCCTAAATATTACGCATAGTTAGCATTCCTCGGCCGAACCGTCCGACCTGTCGTTCTTTCCGTGCTCATGGCGGAATCATCGGGACTGGTGCATCGATTCTTCAGTCCACGGCATGAGGCTCAGAACGGTAGACGCTCATTCGGATCGTCTTCATCACGTAGCGGATGGCGCAAAGGACGAGCGGGAGGAGTATGTTCACGAGCGCCCATCCGTTCCGGAGATCGCCATCCATGCGCGAAAAGCCGGTAGGCCGATGATAGGTATTCCTTGCCGGATACGAGCGTTTCCACGGCATTTTCGTCGCGTACGGTGAGCACGAGTTGTCGATGGCCGCCACTGCACTGACGCTGGAGCAAGTCGAGCACGAAGCTGAGTTTCGATGGGCAAAAGCCCATATCCGCGTTGTCGACGAACCAGAAGCTTGGGTTATCGAAACCCACCACGGCACATAACATGGTCAGGAAACGAAGAACTCCTTCGGAAATGCTGGGAGCGGTCAGTTTCATGCCATTGCGATCGAGGATAACGAGAACGAGTCTTCCGGTGGCGTCAGGTAGCCATTGAAGATCGTGGAGCAATCCATCCGAAAAGGAGCGCAGGCTGCGAAACACCAGGTCACGGCGTTCTGGATCTTGGCAGATGGCATGCAGGCAGGTGGATAGATGATCGCCGTGGCTCCCCAACACGACTTGATGGGGAAAGGAAGGTCGCTGCATGGCTTGCAGGGTGGGTTGGAGAAATCGAAGGGATCGAAAAACGGATAAGACGGAAGATGTTGCATCCACGACGGTACGACTTCGCACGGCTGGATGCATGGCGAGTTGGGATAGGGCAGGGCGACGAGGATCGACCAACAGGGTTGGCCCTTTGGCTCCGGTACGGGAGGTGCGTCCGAGACGAATGGAAAGCCGGTCCGGAACGAGGATTGGCGCATCTTGGGGAGGGTGCGAATCGAATATATAAGCTCCTTTGTCTTCGAGCGACAAGCGTTCACGAACGACTCGCGGTGAAGCGGCGTCTTCCACCGTAACCTCGATGAAGTAGTTGGCGTTGCGAAGCTGGTTTCCTTCGGGAATGGCAACGCCGATCTCGATGGAAAAGGTGTTGTGTCCGAGGCGAGCCAGCTCCTGCAAACCACCGGGGATGCCGGGCCATGCCAACGTGCCTGTGTCTCCCCAATGCTCTCCCGCAATCTGGCTGAGCGAGTAGTTGCGTCCGATGCCATGCAAGAACCGAAACGCCTCGCGGAAGCTGCTCTTTCCCGAACCATGGGGGCCGGCCAGAAGGGTGAGAGCCGAAAAGCCCACGGACGCTTGGCGAATGCCTTTGAAGCGTTCGATCGACAACGAGTCGAACCGTGCATGCAGTGTGGCCAAGCCTTGTCCTTGCGTGCTTTCATCGGGCAGCAAGGAAACGATATCCTGGTCGGGTTCCGATGGACTGACCACGACCCGATCGCGCCAGGCGAGCAGCGCTTGAGCCCTTCGACGCGCGGTTTTTTGCGCAAGATCGGTGGCGGAGCGAATACGCTGCGTCAACTCATCTTCGGAAGGTCCTTGTTCTTGAAGCAAATCCGGGCAGAGCGCTTGCACTACCTCACAAGCTTCGATCGATTCCGCAAATACATCTCGTTCTTCGTCGGAGCCGGGGGGTGTTCGAAGAAGCGCCATGGCGTTTGGCGCGAGCGCCAGCGTTTCTCCTTCACGCTCGAGCCATCCGAGGATGCGAGCGGCCTGTCCGTAATAGTCGGCGTGTCGCGACGACAACCCAGTGGCTGCTTGGATCTCGCGTTTTTGTGTAGCGCCTCGGCTCACCGCTTCCACCAGTCGGCGAATTCTGTCCAAGGAGTTGGCCTGGGGCACCTCGAAGGATTTCACCTGAAGCGGGGCGGTATCCGTCATCAACGACTCCCACAACGAGCAAGCTCAGCGTTCTCCTGCATAGCCTGGAGCCACGGGGACCTCAATCGATACGAACGGCTCACTCCAAGCATGTCACGAATTTCTCAAACCGATGATCAACTCTTCGATCCCGGGAATGAATGGCGTTTTCGTTGGTTCTGAAGCTGGCCGTCCGTCCACTTCTGTTCTATCGGGAACCGTCATGATCGAGGTTCGAAACCTGTTCAAGTATTATGGGCAGCGAAGGGCCGTGGGCCCGCTGTCCTTTTCTATCGCTCCGGGAGAAATCGTCGGTCTTCTCGGGCTCAATGGTGCCGGGAAAACCACGGTTCTGCGTGTTTTGGCCTGTGATCTGCTCCCTTCCGCGGGAACCGTGACCGTCGACGGCATCGATGTCGTCGATCAGCCTCAACAAGTTCGACATCGAATCGGATATTTACCTGATACTCCTCCGGTCTATGCAGAGATGGGGGTGCATGAGTATCTCGTATTCGCCGCGCGTCTGCGAGGCTTGACGACACAAGAAGCCCATCGCCGCGCGACGGAAGCCGAAAAGGTTACCAACCTGGAGAAGGTGGCTCACGATCCGATTCATTCGCTGTCCCACGGATTCAAACAGCGTGTGGGTATCGCCCAAGCGCTCGTTCATCGACCGAAACTCTTGTTGCTCGATGAACCGATCCTTGGGCTCGATCCCGTGCAAATCGTAGAGATGCGACACTTACTGCGAAGCCTTCGCGGCGATTTTACCATCGTGTTGAGTTCTCATAACCTGAAAGAAATTAGCGAAACCTGCGATCGCCTGCTCGTCATTCGAGAAGGTTCCATTGTCGCTTCCGGTTCCGAGGCGGAGCTATCCAGCAAACTGCTTCAAACAACGAGCGTCGAAATCACGTTCTCTGGCGATCACGAACGCGTGGAACGAGTGGTTCGGGATAAGGACGGGGTGCGGAGCGTTGCCCTACACCCTTCACCGGAAGATCCGGGAAATCACGTTCTTCGGGTCGATGCGGACCGCGACATCCGGCCAGAATTGGTTCGTACCTTGGTGGCGGCTGAGGTCGACGTGCTGCAAGTCGTTCAGGCCAAAGGAGAATTGGAATCCATTTTCTTGCGTCTGGCGGGCGATGTCAGCGCGGCAGGGAACGACGATCCCGCTTGTGATGGTTCGAATCCCGAGTCCCCTTCGCAACAAGACAGGGCAATGAACGGCATCGAACCACACGATTCGACAGACAAGAAGGTGGATAAGGAGGAAGACTGATGCGAAGCGCTCTTCTCATCGCATCCCGAGAGCTTCGGGGATTTTTGCGCTCACCGCTCGCGTATGTCGTCATCGCCATCATGCTGCTCATCGATGGTTTGCTTTATTACGGTGTGGCTCTTCGGGGTGAGGCCCGCTTGTCGGCCGAAGTGCTGAGGGATTTTTTCTATTTTTCGAGCGGCACCACCATGACGACCGCGATTCTTCTGTCCATGCGCCTGTTCGCCGAGGAAAAACAAACAGGCACCTTCGTGCTGCTCAATACCGCTCCCGTCCCTGATTCCGCCATCGTGGCAGGAAAATACCTATCCGCCTACACGCTCGTGGCCGGCTTCACCCTCATGACCGTGTACATGCCGTTGCTCATTTTCGTGCATGGACGTGTTTCCGTCGGGCATATCGTGGTTGGCTATCTGGGATTGTTGCTCATCGGCGCCGCGTCGACAGCCATAGGAACGTTTGGGTCCGTGTTGGTTAAAAGCCAAACCATTGCAGCCGTCATTTCGGCGGTTCTTCTCGTGTTCATGCTCGTGTTATGGCTGGTAGCCCGCGAAACGGACCCTCCGATTCGCGAGTTTCTTACCGCCCTATCCCTTCACGACACCCACTTCCGTCCGTTCATGCTCGGACAACTCGAACTACAGCACTGCGTTTACTACCTTGCCGTGACGTTCTTTTTCCTTCTTGCCACCACGAAAACGCTCGAAGCCAGGAGGTGGCGATGAAAAGGTTGGCTTTGTCTTCGGCGATCACGCTCCCTGTCACGCTTGTGGGACTCGTTCTGCTTTTTGTGGGTGAACGAATCATTCAAGAAACCGCTTCCGCGCGTATCGCCCTATCTGGTCTGGGTATGACGCTCGTCGTGGCTATGGTGGCCTTTCGCATAGTCATTGCGCACCGGGCCGAAGGGCAACACAAGACCTCGGAACGGACGATGGCCATTGTGGCTTTGGTAGGTGGGTTTGCGGTCGTTGGATACTTCACTACGGCTGAACCGTTTTCTGCATGGATGGTGGGTGGCATGTCCAGTGCTGCTCAGCAGCGATTCGGTGCGGTGATGACCGTGGCATGGATCGTGTTGCTGCTGATTTCGGTGGTGCCCCAGGTGTTTGGGGAAATCGCGATGTGGCCGATGCGACATGCGGAGCATATCGAATGGCGAAGGGTCCGAGATGCGGTTTACGCGGGGTTGACGCTTGCGTTTGCCGCAAGTTATGGCGCTTTGGCGGTGTATGGGGCCAGCGAATTGGGGGTGCGCGCGGATTATTCGTACTTCAAAACCTCACGGCCCAGCGAATCAACCCTCGCCATGCTCGCGCCGATGGCCGAGGACGTGCGTGTGATCGCCTTCTTTCCACCTGTCAATGAGGTTCGTGATGAGGTGATGGGGTATTTGCGGGAGCTGCAACGACAATCGCCGAATGTGAGACTCGAGGAGCAAGACCGACTCCTTGCACCGGCTCTCGCCAAAGAGGCCAAGGTGTTTCAGGATGGTGTGATCGTGCTCATGCGGGGAGCACAGACGGAGAGCATTGCTGTTGGTACGGAGATCAAAGCCGCGCGCAAAACGCTGCGCCAACTCGATACCGAGATGCAAAAAGCACTGACGAAAGTGCTTCGCGCCCAACGCACCGCGTATTTGACCGCGGGTCACGGTGAACTCAACGATACGAAACTCGATGACGTGGCGACGGGGCGAAGCGCGTTGGGAGTCAAGGAATTGCTCGAGGTGCAGAATTACGTGATTCGAGACCTGAGCTTCGTACAGGGATTGGGGCGCGATGTGCCCGAGGATGCCACGGTGGTGTTGGTGCTTGGTCCCACCGAACCGTTCGCCCCCGAAGAGCTGGCCTCGTTGGAACGCTACGCCGCACGAGGCGGAAGGCTACTGCTGGCCTTGGAACCCGAAGGAAAAGCCAATAACGAACAACTCGCGAAAATTGCAGGACTTAAATTCAACGAAGGCCTTTTGTGCAACGAGGAAAGCCACGGAATTCGAAGAAGAAATCCCTCCGATCATGCCATCGTATTTTCCAATCGATTCTCGACACATCCGTCGGTCGCGAGCTTGCGACGTCTCGGCAGCCGCGCCGTGTTTTTTCTCAATGCTGGCTCGATCGACAAGCAAGACGACGCCGCTGGTGAAATCGACTTTTCCATCCAATCGCTCCAAGGGACATGGGCGGACTTGAATGGCAATTTCTTGTTCGACGACTCCGACGAAACGAAAGGCGTCTTTCGACTCGTGGCAAGTGTGACTCGTCCCCTCGAAGACAAGAAAAACTCCAAGGAAAACGGCACGGAAAACGAAAAGCAAGAACCTGTCGAAACGCGAATGGTGGTCGTCGCCGATGGAGATGCTCTCAGCGACGCAACCCTCATGAATCCAAGTCACTTCAATGGCAATCCGCAATTCGTGGTCGATGTGATCCGGTGGTTGGGTGGCGAAGAAGCTTTTTCCGGGCTGGTCGCATCCACGGAAGATGTGCGTATCGAGCATACGAAGCAAAAAGATAAAGCGTATTTTTACCTGACGATTTTTGGTGTACCGGCGCTTGTGTTGGCAATGGGATGGACTGGATTGCGACGGAGGCGTCGCGCGAAGGAAGGGAGGAAAGCATGAATCCCGTTCGAAGCCTTTGGGTTCACGGGGCTCTGCTTGGATTGGCCTGCCTCGGAGCCGTGATGGTCTGGACACGCGACCAACAATCGACATCGATGAGCGTGGCGGATGTGCGCGTGTGGAGCGCAAAACCGGCAGAGGTGCAGAAAATCGTTTTTGAGTCCAAGTCGAGGAGCGTGGTGCTCGAATCCAAAAACGATGAGGTGGGAAGATGGTTCGAGGGCACGGTGACGCGACAACAGATGCCGCGGCCCAAGCAAGACAAGCAAGAGGCGGATGCCACGAACCACGACCCGGATACGAGCGCTGTGGACAACAAAGGGGAAGAAAACGGTATGCTTACTGTTTTTCCGGTCCTGTCCGTAACAACCGCGGAGCGAATTGCAGAAGCCGTCGCGCCACTACGTGCGATTCGTGAGGTGGGACACTTATCCCCAGACCAACGACAAGACTTCGGTTTGGCGGAACCGGAAGGGATGCTGATACTCACCATCGCGGGTGTGGAGCGAAAACTCGAGGTGGGAGGCGTGGCTCCTGGGGGAGCGGACCGTTATATTCGTAATCCGGATACGGATATTTCTTATGCGATACGGGGTGAATTCTGCCGCGACTTGCTCTCCGGGGAATCCATGCTCAACGAACGGGAATTGCACGGTTTCGAGGAGGATGAAATCAAGCGTGTGCGAATCGATGCCAACGGCAAATCCAGAGAGATTCTTCGTGCGGGAGCGGGGATGACAGCATCCTGGACGGATGCATCAACCCCCGACAAGCCTGACGAATCGCTCGCCGCGTGGATGGCCAAAGTGGCAAGGCTTCGCCCCACGGAGTATCTCATGGCTCCCCCCGCCCAGGCCGTGCCCATCATGCGGCTGGAACTATTCGGAAAGAAAGATTCCCTCGGTTTTCTCGAACTTCTTCGATTGCCCGACGAGAAGGCCGGCTACGTCGTACGCACCGAATACACCAGAAAGCACGCGAAAGTGTTCCCGTCGGCAGGAGAACAAGTCGAGCAAGAACTCGATTCGCTTCTTCGCCAATAGCAGTTCAGGACGTCATCTCTGCAGATAGGCGTCGAACCGTGAAAGGGGATGCAAATCTGGAAGGAAGCGAGTCTTCCAAGGGTTGAAAATGGGTGACAAATCGCTGCGGGTTTGTCTACGGCTGCGACGACGTTGCCGGTGCCACCAAAGGTTCGAGAGTACGGCGTATGGTTTTTTGTTCTTCGTGAGAACGGTCCACGAGAGTTTGGCGTTTGGTGCGCAATAGCGTCAACTGATCTTCGGCATCGAGAATGCGCTTGACGAAAGGATTGGCTGCGGCTCCGGCACCTTTTTCGCCTCCAAGAGCTTTGAGATGTTCGCGGAATCGTTCGAGATCGCTTTCGATACGCTTCATCGCCTCATCCATATCCGCGATGAGCGATCGCGTTTGTTCGAGCTTTTTTTGCTGCTCTTTGGCCGTATCGAGCACGTTTCGTTGCGAAGCGGATAGCGTGGATTGCGTGGTCAGGGAATCGAGCCTGTCGAACGTGATGGTATCGAGGGAATGCTTCTGCTGAAAACCTTGTATAATCCGTACCTTACGTTCCGCTTTCTCATGCGCCGGCACGTGAAAGACCAAGATATACTTATCGCTTTCCTTGTCATAGCGGACTTCGTCGGCACCCTCGACGTTGGCATTGTCGACGAGCGAAAGAGCCCAATGAACCGCTCGAGATTGGCCGGAGCGATTCTCCATCAAAAAGCGCAGGTCTTGGGTTGTGGTGAAGTGTTCGACCAACGTGTCTTTTTCCAAGACGATCAATTGTGCCGCATGAACCTCGGCGTCGGTTTTTTTCTTCGCTTCCACATCGAGATCCACACCAAAAAGAAGGTACCGCTGCTCATGGGGCTTGAGCCGATCCAACGTCGATTCACCCGCAAATCCACCGTCGGAAAACACGGCCACCGGACCCGCGGGCAACGTCTGCCCCGCGCGATTGGTGAACAACACTCCCATCTGTGGCGCCTCTTGTGAGTCAACCCACGTGATGCGCGGCGACGTTACAGAAGACTGAACGAATGGCACGAGAGCGGAACCATGGGCGCGAAGATCCACGGGGCGAGGCAAGGAGTAGATGAACAAGGCCGCTGACTCCACGCCCTCCGCTTGTCGCACGGAAGCCAAGTTGCCGACGGACAGCCGTTCGCTGGCTTCGGGGGGCGATTGCGACATGGTGGCTCCCATTCGTACAGAGGGTGCGGACGCCCGCCGGGAACCTGATAGACTGCCATAACCAGCGCCATAACCATAGCCTGTGCCGTAACTCTGATACTCGTCGATATCGGCATGGTCCCCCCAGATCCCATCGGGTGTCCTGTCCAACAGTTGTGGGATCGTGGACAGATCCGTTTCGGGCGTGACCAAGGGTCTGCGACCATAACGAGGTGCGGCCATCGGGAAAAGAAATGAATCCGGCCTGCCGTTGACGAGTTCGACACGAACCTGTTGCCAATTCTCGTCCGTGTCGTTGTGTACGAGTGCCCAGCCTTGCAACATCGCTTCCGGCTTGGTGTCGTCGAGGACCAACCGGTAGGTGGTTCTCCACAGCGGAGTTTCCGCAATATATCCGAGCGTAACCGGCCCTTGGGCATTCGCCATGACGCGAATCAATCGCCGACTTTGAGATCCCCTCGTCGACAATGCATTGAGCGCCAGGTCCAGACGCGCCTGGGTCACGCTCGACAAAGGACGAATCGACGTAATATCCGAGGCGACGATGTTGAGGATCTCTTTGTTTGCCGAGAGAATCAGCACGCGAAGCGTTTGCGTTACCGGCGTTTTGGAATTGGATTCGTCCGAGTCGGGTGGGCTTTCGGAAGAGTTGGGCTTTTCGGGGTTTTCTTCCACCACGATGTTGATGATTCGTCCCTCGATGGTGGACTTGGGCGTTCGAACGACGACGCTTTCGCCTTTGAGGCTGGATAACAAGTTCAGATAGGTGATCTCGGTATCTTGGGTTTTGGGAAGAGCCGCCAACGCGCGAGCCATCCCTTCGGTCACCGAACTGTCGAACTCCAACCCGTCTACGGTCGTGCGGCCTTTGCCGCTCACGACAATCAGTGTTTTGAGGGCATCGTCGACGTGAGCCGCGGGAACCGGAAGCGATGTTCCCTCTTGCATCGATACCTCTCCTGTCCGCTCGAAATAGCCGACACCCGTCTCATAGAGTCGGACGGTTCGAAGAGGTAAAATGGGGCTTGGGGTTTTGCTCGTGGGGGTGTTTGCGCATCCTGTGCTGATCGCCAACAACCCCAGGCAGAAGCCGAACCATGGGAATCGCTTCATTCGAACTCTCCTCGTGTAAGACAGGCTTGGACAACGGTGCGGCACCTAGGTTCCTTCCTGGCTTCGGGAAGGATAGCGACGAGAAATGAATCAGGGTTCGGGGTTATCCGCCAGCCAGGAATGACAGGCCCGGCTGAAGTCGTCGTCGATTCCGAATCGTTGTGCGGTGTCTCGGCAGATGATGAATGCGCGACGCGCTTTTTCATCGACCGGTCGTAGTGATTCTTGCAAGGTTTTCCGATATCCCGCCGCGATGTCCGGATCCTTGGCGATCGATGGTGGCAGGGGGGATTGGGTGACATCCTGAACGAGGGCAGCCCACATTTGCCCGATTCGGCATGCGGAGGCGACGAGCCACCGTGAAGGAGCAACTGGTTGAATTTCGGAGATTTTTTGGTAGGCCTCTTCGGCTTTCAGCAGTCGTGCTTGTCGCTCACGAACATACGAGCCGACCTTGGTCTCGAGATATTCGGCAACATCTTTCATGGCGCCAGAGCCACGGTACGCGGGGAAAGGAAGAACGGTCTGGGTCCGTAATCGCTCCGCCGAATAAAAGTGTGCGGCGCCGATGGTTTCGATACCACGCTCTCGATCCCACATCGGCCAAGGTTCCGCTGGACCCAATTGTTGACGCCACTGCGATGACGGAACGGCTTGCCACACCGCGAGCGCCCTGTCGAAAGTGGCTTGTGCGGATCGGTTTTGTCCTGCCAGCGCACGTCCCATTTCCGCATGCCATCCGGCGGCGACTCTCGCAGGTTCTTCGGGGCTCGTCGTGCCCAACAATCGCTGCGCGCTGGCGTGCTCACCCTGATCATTGAGTCGGCTGGCCATGGCTACACGCATGGCGGCATGCTCTTGCTGCTCGCTCTTGCTTGCGCCTTTGACGAACGATTCCATGTCTTTTTGGGCAAACGAAACGTCTCCAAGCGCAATTCGTCCGTATGCGGCCATCCGAACCCACTCTCTGGCCTGAGCGGCTTGGGGTTGGCTCGCAAACGCATTTTCCGCTGCCGAAACCGCAGTCTTCAGCTCTTGATTCGTCGGCGCCGTGTCTGTCCGCCACCTTCGATCTCGCGTTACCAGGATGGCAAAGATGGCGCGGTCGTACCGGTCGCTTGCTCGAAATGAATCGAGCATGCGTGGGGCGACAAGGGAAGCGCCTTCACATTGCAGATCCATGCCGACGTGCGTTTCCAGGCTGCAGCCTCGCCACGCCGCAATATAGGCTTCGCCTGCTCGATCCATGGTTCGACGACGTGCTGGTTCGTCCTCGCCTTGGGCTTGTTGAAAAACAGCATTGGCTTTGTCAATCAATTCGCGGCATTGCGCATAACAGGGCGAGGGCGTGCTTTCTTCGGCGGCGCTGTCGCTTCGTCCTTGCCAGTCATTCGATGAGGCTTCGTGGGCGGAAGAAGAGGCGGGCGGCGAGGAAACGGTCGATTGGGCCGAACCGCATCCCAGTGCTGTCAGAACGACGGCGATGGTTCGAAAAGAAGATGGCTTCATGAAGCGCCACTGTATCAAGCACACGGCAAAAGAGGGAACGAGAGTGAAATGGCAAGGAATCAAAACTCGTTGTCTGCTGTTCGGTGGAGTATCGTTCGCGCATGCGCCTTCTCGATGTTTCAAGTGCGGTAGCGCGTCGTGCAGTTCGGTCAGGCGCTCCCGTTTTCATTCCCATCAACCCCATCGAGTATCACGGCCCACATCTTTCCCTTCATAATGACTCGTGGATAAGCCGGGGCATGATGCACGATCTCTATTCGCGCATGCTCAGCGAGCATCCCGAGTGGGAATGGCTGGAGTTTGCCGATCTGGAATGCGGCGTGCAGCCGGTTCCGGGGCCAGGGTCTCGTGGTGTGCCGTTCGATGTCATGCGACGCCTGGTGCTCGACGTGTGTCGTTCCGTGGCGGAGCTTGGAGCGAAGCGTGTCGTGCTGATGACGTTTCACGGGAGTCCTTTGCACGGAATCGCATTGGAACACGGAGTCAAAGCTTTGCGCCGCTGGGGCGTGCATGCCGTAGCGCCGTTCAACATCATGCTGCGCAAGCTTCTGGATGCTCCAGGATCGGTGTTTTCGGATGCTTACGATGTGCTTGGTTCGTCTTCGGAGCGGGACATTATGCAAGCGGCGTTTCAATCCGATTTTCACGGTGGTTTTTTGGAAACCTCCGTGGCGCTGCACTATGCATCTTCGACGGTCGACTCGTGTTTCGAAAAGCTTCCACCGTGTCCTGCCGTCTTGCCCGATCGAGGTCTCGAACTGGCGGCCACCATCGCAAGAAAAGCAGGACGATCGGACTTGGCTCGCGAACTACACATCGGTGCGTACGGTCAAGGCTGGTACGCATTGCGGCCGTTTCCTGGCTACACTGGAAACCCGTCGTTGGCGACAGCAGAGGCGGGCAAAGCATTTGCCCGAACGTTCGTGGAGTTGGCGTGGAAAGATGTATTGAGCGCGCTCCATGGGCGTCCTTCTGCTCTCGTTCCTCTCGGATGGTGGTTCGAATACGCGAGCATGGGTGGAAAGCTCAGCCTGCCGCGTGTCGGGCTGGACGATGTGTTCGTTCACGCACCGATGGTGAGTGAAGCAGCCCACGAACTGACGTGAACGATTGCCCTCTCCCTTTTTGTGCCCAAGGACAGAATCGAACTGTCGACACGCGGATTTTCAGTCCGCTGCTCTACCAACTGAGCTACCTGGGCTTTCTCACAAGCTATGCTTGCTGAGGGGGCGTATCCTAACTAAGCGTGATCGGTTGTCAAGCGTGATATCAAAAGGTGTCTGTCGATCACGATTGCTTCCACCGATTTAGCCATATCGCAATCCCGAGGGCGAGCGTGACCATGGTGCCAAATACGACGGGAGCACGCATGGCTCGGCCACGCCTTTGCTTCGACACGGTGGCCACGGGCTCGCGCGCCCGTTCGATGTCAGACAGCTCTACCGTTGGCGATTCGTCGACGGATGCTTCCTGCGATGGATCGTCAAAAACAATTCCCGCCTGGGAATGATCATCGATGGTTCCAGGATGGCCAGAAGGAGGAATGTCTCCGCTGCGCGCAAACGTCCAGTCGTCGTTTCCTGGACGGATGGGGTGACGATCTTCGAACGAGGTGAGCCAAAGTCTCGTTTCCGGCCTTACGGCGAGCCACGACGAAAAGGAATCGAAAGCCTTATTGACTTCGTGGTGTGACGGTTCGAAAGCAAGCCAGGCGTGGTTCATGGTCGGAAGACTTTCGCCTTGTTGCAGCGCCACTTGTTCCGTGCTCAGAACGGTGACGCGAAGAAGGCGGGATGTCCGTGCGTATCCCCTTGGAATTGCTGGTTCGCGATAGGGATACCATGGCCGTGGCACACGACATTGCACGTGCAGATAAGGACTTGTCAGGGAGCGCTTGCCTCGCCCACGCACTTCCACGAGGGAGTATCCGTCCTCGTACCGATTCCAATAATCTCGAAGAGCGAGCGCATGCGCTCGGTCGGCTTGCGGCATGAACCTGGGAATGGTTTCGGCCGGGTGCTCGTGAATGATGACGTCGATTGGCTCGGTGCCTCCCACGACAAGCGCATCGCGCGGACCACCCGCCGGTCGCGAAGGAACTTCCCATCGATGCGCTCGCGACCGATACGATGCGATCAAGGATGAGAGTGTCATCGACAGATCTTCTGTTTCGACGGAGGCCAAGACAGGAGAAGGAAAGGGCAGCAGGAAAGCGAAATCGCCGTCTACATCGACACGAAAAGACAAAAGGAGATGCTGCACTTTCGTGTCTGGGTTCCAAAGAATGAAGGCGTTTTCGATCGTGGTCAGATGGATGGAATCTGTAATGAATACAGCGGCTTGCAATTCATTGGCCAGAAGCCCTCCTGCCCCCAGAAGGCAGAAGATCAGCAGCGTGCCGCGTGCTCGCATCGCTCATCCGCATCGAATAAAACTCGTCCTGAGCGCGATACCCAGCGCGTCATCGGCGAGCCCCACGGTTGAAGAATCGCATGCTCGTGGTCAAGATCCCACAAGACGATATCGGCGGACTTGCCAGGGTCGAGTGAGCCGACTTCCCTTTCGATTTGCAAAGACAACGCCGCATATCGAGTCGCGCCCAGCAAGCATTCTTCTGGTGTCAACCCGTAGGTGTGCAGGGCGAAGGCCAACGCGAGGGGAAGGCTCTCGGTGGGGGCGGTGCCGGGGTTCGCATCGCTTGCGACGGCCAAGCGTACGCCGGCTTTTCGCATGGCGGCGATCGGTGGCGGCTGCTGACGAAGGGTAAAGCTTGCCAGAGGCAATAGCACCACGACAGTCGAAGCGGCGGCAAGTTCGGATAACGCGGCTTCGGACACGTTTTCGACGTGATCAACGCTTGCCGCGCCCATCGATGCAGCCAACGAAGCGCCACCGATGTCGGCGAATTGTCCCACGTGAGCGCGAATGCCAAGGCCAACACGACGGGCCGCCGAAAACAGCTTTTCCGCTTCTTGCACCGAAAACGCATTGCGGTCGATATAGGCATCGACGAAACGCGCGAGTCGATCCCGCGCGACGGCGGGAACCGAGCGCTCCACCACCTCATCGACCCACGCGGCGCGGTTGGGTCTGTCCTCCGGAGCAAGGGCATGCAAGGCCAAATAGGTTGGTACGACAGCGGGCAAGCTGTTATCCGAAGCGACTGCGCGAATGGCTTCCAACTGTTTGCGTTCGCTTTGCTCTGACAGGCCGTAGCCGCTTTTGATCTCACAGGTGGTCACACCCAAAGCGGCCATTCGACGAAGGCGTCGAGTCAGGTTTTGCGCCAATTCCTCGAGGGAAGCAGCCCGAACGGAGCGCATGCTGGCCACAATTCCTCCGCCGGCTGCTGCAATGGCTTCATACCCAGCTCCCTGCATGCGAAGGATATATTCATCGTGCCGCGAACCCGCCCAGACGAGATGGGTGTGCGCATCAATCAAGCCAGGGGTAATTACGCCTTGCTGCACATTTCCCACGACTGGGGTGTTGGTAGCGGCAAGCTGCGGATACGGCCCTACATCGACCACCTTTCCATTTTCCACCAATACAGCCCCTTGCTCGATCACACCGAGAGGGTTTTGTGGCCCGGCGAAAGCCTCGCTGCAGGTGACGACGCGCGAGGCACAAACCATGAGGCGTTCCGCATGACGCATGGCTTCCTTGTAGCGCGCTGTGCGGACAATAGGAATGGTACGCAGGCGAATGCTTTCGAAGAGCAAGCCAGAACGACGAGGGTGCGCTATTCTCAAGGGCAAGATGCGACAGTGGTCCAGATCGGTGTTCGTCGTGACGGCGCTCGGGTTCTGTGGAGCCTGCGCCATGGGTACAGAAGAAGAATACGCGGGTGGTTACGGGGGATGGGGAGGTTCTGTCGACGACGATGCCCAGGGGGAAGGGGGAGAATCTGGTTTTGGTGGGACAGAACCAACAGGTGGTTATGGTGGCTCGACCGGAGGGGGAACGTCTTTTGGAGGAAGCGGCGGCTCGGGCTATGGGGGAAGCGGAGGAAGCGGGGGTTCAGGAGGCAAAGGGGGAAGCGGCGGCTCGGGTTATGGGGGCAGCGGAGGCAGTGGAGCCAGCGGTGGCTCAGGCGGGAGCGGAGGAAGCGGTGGCTCGGGCTATGGGGGAAGTGGAGGTACTGGAGCCAGCGGTGGCTCGGGCGGTAGTGGAGGGAGCGGCGGCTCGGGCGGTAGTGGAGGGAGCGGCGGCTCGGGTGGCAGCGGCGGTTCGAGCACGGCTGTCGATTGCTCTTTCACGAATTCATGCCAATCCGCTCGAGATATCGGCACCGTACGCGGTGACAAAGGAAGCGACTCCCTGCAAGTGACCGGAGCAACTTCCGAATGGCTTCGCGTGCGCGTTCTCGAAGCCAACGAAAGCGTTGTCGGTCAAAAGCTCAAGGTCACGATTACCCTACAGCCAGCAAACCAAACCAACTTCGATCTATTTGTTTTCGTCAACAAAGGAAGCGATGTCATCGAGTGCTCCGATCTCGCCGGGTCATCGATGGAGACCTTGAGCAAACCCGATACGGTCAGCGTCTCTTGGGGAGAAGGATCCGTGGCCAACGGTGACGACGATCACCGATGGGTATCCATCGAAGTCCGTCACAAGACGGGGGAATGCGATACCACAAAAAAGTGGACGCTTACGGTGAAGGGGAATTGATGGCGGTTAGAACGAGCATTCCGCTTCTTGCGGGGAATTGTCGAGGTGTTCGATCGTGAACTTATAAGGTTGGCAACTCAACGCGGAGCCCGACTTGGGGAAGACTTCGAGATAGAAGTACCTGTTGTCATTCAGCGAGCAAAGCCCCGCCCAATTCATGGTCACCTGGTTGTTCGGCGTTGACGAGGAAGCGCAGGTCTTCTTGATCGGCTTGGCACACGTGGCCGTATCGCCTTCAAAACCAACGTCATACACGCAGTAGTCGTAGGTGACTCCCGCCGGAACGCTCGTCATTTTGATGACCAACGTATAACACTCATTGGGACCGTCGGCGATGCAGCCAAAGGTGTCATCCACCCCGCTGTTTTCGTCGGCGCGGAACAGGAAAAAGTCCCGATCGGGTGAACCGTCCGGCTTGTATAGATGGAAGGTAAAGCTCTGAGCCGGTTCCCCTTCCATGATGGCCGTCAGGGCCTTGGCATGGGCGCAATCGTCAATGCCTGAAATATCCTCGTCGAGTTGGTACGGATTGACCGGCAAGTCCTCATCGATCTTGTCGTTACAGTTATCATCGATACCATTGCAGACTTCGACAGGGGCCGGTGGGCAGGACGGCCACGTTCCCCCCGTGCAGGTGATTTCCGTTCCGCCACAACAGCTCTTTTTCTCTCCGTTCGTGCAGCCACAGCCGTTGTCCACGGTGCCGTCACAGTCTTCGTCGTTTTTGCCTTCACATATCTCCGTGCCCGGATTGACTCCACCGATGCAGTTTCCCCATTGGCAGGTGGCACCACAAACCTTGGTGCCAAATTCGCATACGCCTACGTCGGTTCCACAATTGGCTTGCGTGCCCTTGGCACATTCGAAGTCCTCATCGACTTCTCCGTCACAATCGTTATCGACACCATCGCAAACCTCAGTGGAAGGTTGTGGTGCCGTGCATTGCTGCCAGGTGCCTGCCACGCAAATCTCCGTTCCCAAGCCGCATTGGTTCGAACAATCCTGTTTTAGCGGTTGCCCAGAATCATCTTCGTCCACCAGGCCGTCGCAATCGTTGTCTTTGCCATCGCAAACCTCAGCGCTCGGCACGCAGGAAGCTTGACACGGTCCCCAGGCTCCCTTCTGACAGATTTGCTTTCCCGCAAGGCCTTGGTCGTCCTTGCATTCTCGCTGAAGCGCATTCCCATCGTCATCTTCATCGATGGCATCGTCGCAATCGTTGTCTTTGCCATCACACACTTCCGGTGAGGGTACGCACTCGGGCTGTTGCGTCACGCACGGTCCCCATTGACCGTTCGTACACGTCTGCTCTCCCTTGAGCCCCCCTTCCGTGCATTCCTGCGTCAAGTTCTCGTCAATCTGACCATTGCAGTTGTTGTCCTTCCCATCGCAAATCTCAGCCGTCGGAACACATACGTTACCGTCCGTCGTTGCCTCATCACTTCCACATCCCAGCATGGAACCGGCAAAGAACAACCCAACCAACGCCCAAGAAGTAACGGTTCGCTTCGTCATGATTCAGTCCTCAATTCCCCCGAAAAAACACAATTGTATTGAAGTCCCGCATCCGGCCTTCGTCAAGGAAGGAATCGATTGATTGGGAAGCGCAAAGATGGAATTGCCGTAGTGTTGAATTTCTCAGCCGCTCGACCACACTCTTGCACCATAATGCAGTCGCTTTCGAGATTGTGTGGCCAATTGATCGTTGGCGGTTACCGCGGTGAAGAGCCTTCCGCTACCTTTCTTGCCTCTCTTCGACGAGGGGAGCGGGCCGGGGCTATCTTGTTCAAGCGAAACCTGCCGACCTGGCAAGCGGGCTACGTCGCCAGCGCCATGATCGCCGACGCCTCATCCGATGAGGTTGGCCCAGTCGTTGCCGTCGACCAGGAAGGAGGACGTGTACAACGGTTTGGTTCACCTGTATTGCGTCTTCCACCGATGCGTCAGTTGGCGCAACGGGCAGATGAAACCCTTGTGGCAGAGGTTGCCGAAACACTGGGACTTCAACTTCGACAACTCGGGTTCAACGTCAACTTCGCACCGGTGTTGGACGTGGACACGAACCCCGCCAATCCTGTCATTGGCGACCGGTCGTTTTCTAGCGATGCGAACGTGGTGGCTCGTTTCGGGGTGGCGTTTGCCCTCGGGCTGCAAGCCGCGGGAGTGGCTGCCTGTGGCAAACACTTTCCGGGACATGGGGATACCACCATCGATTCGCATCTCGATCTGCCCACGGTGGATACCTCGCCCCAAAGAATGCAACAGGTTGAATTTATTCCATTTTATGCTGCTATCGAGGCTGGAATCGATGCGCTGATGACCGCGCATATCGTGGTTCGCCAGGTCGATTCGGAGCGACCGGCGACGATGAGTCCCACCATGGTTCGCGGATGGTTACGCGAACAGATGGGCTTTCGAGGGGTTGTGTTTTCCGATGATTTGGAGATGCGCGCGATAGCGGGGCGCATGGAGATCGGACAAGCGGCGGTACAGGCGGTTCGAGCCGGTTGTGACGTTCTGCTCATTTGTAAACGTGAGGATTGGCAAGACGAAGCCCATGCATCGCTGGTTCGTGAGGCGGAGTCTAGTCAGGAGTTTCGGGGCTATTGCGAGCAAGCCGTGGCACGTTGTCGCGCGTTGCGGGCTCGTCGCCCACGAAAGGCCGCCCCGCATTGGAGGCAAATCGACTTTGCATCGGCTGCTGGCTTGCAACGGCGCCTCGACCAGCTCATCGATGGATCGGCTCGCCGTCGATAGGGGCGTTACCAGGTCAGCGGGTAGAACGTGACGAGCATTCCATCGAATCCCGATGCACCCGGGCGAGCGGCGTCCATCTGCACGAGATGCAGGGTCCTGGCTTTTCCTTGACGAACGTAGGTGCCTCCCGACACATGCAAGATGGTCGATGGTCCTTGCGTGGCTGCCGCCGAATCCCAATTGGCCGAGGCATATTCCAGCACGTACTTTGCTGTGGCATTGCGTTTTGGGACGGCATCATCGCGTTTGAGCAACCACCAAAGCTTGTCCGCGTGGGCGTTTTCCGGCCCAAGGGTCGTATCTAAGTCCCGGAGTCCCACCCGGAGGGGAAGGTCACCCTCTGCGGCCTTGTTCAAGGGGATTTTTTTGACCAACAAGAACATCCATTTTTCTTCGGCGACGCCTTGGTTGTAGCGAAAGGCTTTCCCGAAATAACGCGCTTCTTCCGCGTGGATCGAGGTCAAGTCCCACTTGGTGCCGGCATCGAACCCTTCGAGGATATCGCAGGCATCCTTATGCGCTTTGGCAGGGCATCGAAGCTGTTCGAGAATCACTTTGGCGTCGATGTCTTGAACGGGTTCGCGTTTGGGCGCTGGTTCCGATGCTTCGGGTGACGCGGACGGAGCCGGCTCCACGGGAGACGGGTCTTGTTTTTTGTCACATCCCAGCCACAAGAAAGCCGCGGATATCGCAAGGCATGGCATGAGTCGCATGGCGCGAGCATGCCATGGTCGACGTTCGACTCCAATGGTGGAGGTTAAAATGTCCCCGTGGCTTGTACGAAAGGACCTTGTCGAAAACCGACCGCGGGCACCAACGCGCCAGCCGTTGCTTTGGCTTCCGACTTGCCCGGTGATGACCAATCGGTGAGAAACACGCCCAATACCGCTGTTCCAGCCGCGGCGATACCCGTGCCGACCATCAGGATATTCGTGCGATTCTGTGCGGATATGGCGTCGCGGTAGGTGGGACAGGACTCATCTTTTCCCGCACAATCCTCACGCACCTTTTCTTTTCCCGGGTTGGCTCGCATGTCGAGCCCGCTCCATATCGTTGCACCCGCAAATAAGGTGGTGAGCCCCAACGCGCCATAAAACACGGGTGAAGGAAGACCAGAGCCCTGGTCAACGACGGGTGATGCGCTTGGAGGCTCGGGTGGTGATACCAAGACAGGTTCAGGCTTGGAGTCGAGCTTTGGGTCAGGTTCCGGATCCGCCGTCGTCAGTGGTGGAGCTTGAAATACCATGGTACTCGCGTTTTCAGGCAACGCATCGATACGCTCGCTTCGAGCCCGTCCCGCGCTCCATCCCGCCGTGATTTCATATTGCCCTGGCTCGACATATACGGTCGATTCGGTCGCTGCCACACCAGGTACGAGCCTGCGATCGACCATCAAGGAACAAGGTTCGTTGCATTGAACGGTGATTCGATGCAGGCGTTTGGGCATTTTCTCGAGCATTTCTTTTGCCAACGCCACCGTGGCTTCATCGTTTGGGTACCGCGAAAGAGCGGCAGCCGCCAGCGTGGCAACCCGGTCGGGCTGATTGGCGGCGAGACGCGCGCGGATTGCCATGCGCAATGCCTCGGGCGCCGGAGCGTCCCGGTCTGCCTTTTCGAAATGCTCAGCGGCCGTGGAGTAATCCTCGGCGGTGAAAGCTCGACGGCCCGCATCGAATTCATCAGCCGCTGCCCGGACACGCTCCAATTCACTGCGCGTGTCGGTCGATTGGGCCGCCGCAAAGGTCGTGGATAACAGCACACCAAGTAGGATTGGCCAACGAAGCATGGATACAGGAAGTTTCACTCTGCCTGCGACGCGCGTCAACTCGTCCTTCCCCTTTCGATGGTGGCCCGAACGTTTGAGCAACCTCGAAAACGCTTTCCGTAGGGTGATCGGAACATGACAACGAGGGGATAAGCCCGGTATGCTTTGCGTTCAACGATTCCATGCCTACGATCCCCCCGCCAAAGATTGTTACGATGGGTGGAGGACACGGCCAAGCAGCGCTGTTGGCCGCGCTTCGCCTGCTGCCCTGCTCGATTACCGCCATCGTATCGGTGGCGGACGATGGTGGATGCTCCGGAAAATTGCGTGAAGAAGTCGGTATGCCACCACCAGGCGATTTGCGACGATGCCTGAGTACTTTGGCGCGCAATCGAAACCTTGCGGATGCTTTCGAACTGCGCCTGCTCGATGCGCATCAAGAGGCGCGAAGCGTGGGTAATTTGGCGTTATTCGAAGCCTATCAGCAGTATGGTTCTCTGCAAAAGGCGGTGGATTGGGCCGCGGAACTCCTACAGTGCGCCGGACGTGTCGTGCCAGTCGCCGAATCCCCAGGCGTACTCGTCGTGTATGACCTTCGCGATGGCAGGATCGAGGGCGAAACGCATGCACAAGATGTGTCTTCTCCCATGGTCGCCATGGTGCATGGGCCTACGAAAACCAATCCTGTCGCCGTTTCAGCGATTCAACAAGCCGACTTCATCTTGTTGGGCCCCGGCAGTTTCTTCACCAGCATCCTCGCCACGCTAACGACCGCGGATGTGGCGGAAGCCGTGGCGAAAGCAAAAGCCAAAAAAGTGCTCATCGCCAATCTCGTCGAGGAAAACGATCCTGCAAAAAGCTTTGAAGTAATTGAATATATTCGTCTTTTACGCGATCACCTGACCATCGCCAGCATAGGCGAGGAGGTGACGTTCTCCGTTCTCAGGCATCACGATGGCGATGATGAGCTTGGGTCCTTACCTGATGGAACCCCAATCATGTCCTCGCGCGTTTGCTATCCCGGGCAGGCTGTCCATGACCCAATCCTGTTGTCCAGGGCCCTGTCTCGCTATTTGGGTTTTCCGGCTGAAAAGGCGATTCCTTCCGTTCCTCCGCCGCCCAACGCGGAGGATGAAAGAAAGCTTCAAGAGCACGTGGAAGCAGCGAAGCGAAAGTTGCGTACGATGTGAACGGCTCCGAGCGTGCCTACCTCGAGGACAGAGGTGACCTTGTCGTGCGACGACGCCGAAAGGCAAGCGCGATCAGGGACAGAGCAAGAGCCGTCCATGGGTTTGATGTGTTGGCTCCAACGCGACACGAACAGCCGCCATCATCATCGGTATCCCCTGGTGGAGGCGTGGTATCCGCGGCATCGGTGGTGTCTGCGTCAGCGACGGAATCCTGTGTCGCATCGGAAGTGCTTCCCGCATCGGGTTGTGCGTCTGAGGTGATATCCGAGTCCGAATCGGAAGCGTCTGGCTCCGAGTCCGGGGCGTCCACTCCCGCGTCCGGCAAGTCATCGCAAGGACCTTTGACGAAGTTGACTTGGATCGAATCGCCGCGAGTCTCCGAGGCCGTGGTTGCCAAAACCGTGAGCGAATGAACGCCCGGTTCGAGGCCGGTGGTGTCCATTTGGGCAGCGTATAGACCGGGTTGACTGGTCACCGCGGTCATGGGACCGACTTCGGTCGTGTCGAGCATCAAACGGACCGACGAAACGGGGTCTTTGGATAGCACCACCGCCCGCACCGGGTTGTCTTTTCTCGCGAGGCAAACGTCGTAAGCGTAAGGATTGGCCTGCTCCCCATAAGGAACGAAATCCCCTTCATACGAAACACCCGCGGTCGAGCCCGCCGGAATTCCACCGCCCTGAAGATTGATATCCACCGGAGCGGTGATGGCAACGAAAGGCCAAGGATGGGTGGTGTCCGTGACGCGATAAATGAAGGCGTTGTGGTCGATAATGCCAACGCCGATATTGCTTTCGAACTTGGTCTTGTCCCAGGCATCGAGAGAACTCCGGTCCACGTTGGGCGACCCTGCCAAGTTGGCTAGCTGGACCGTGACGAGCTTTCCCTGAAGGCTTTCCTTGTATTGATGCACGTGGCCATGAAGATAGAAAGCGCCGGCATCCTCGAGAAGGGCCATCACTTCCGAAACGTTGCCCGGCGGGTCATCCTTGCCTCCAATGCCAAGAGCCGTTTGGGCGTCGGTGGCACCGTGCGGCACGAGATGGTGGTGCGCAAAAGCAAAGACGAGCTGCGCGGAAGCGTGTGTTTCCAGTCCGGCTTCCAACTCCGGGACATTGGTGAACTGTGGATTGCCGAACGTAAACGGCGTGCCGTAGGTTCCTGAACTATTGAGCGCCACGAAATAATAGTCCCCAAGGGAGGTCGTATGCACGGTGTCGGAGAAAAGGCTGCCGGTGGTTGACCCTTGCAAAGACCGTTCGAGGTAATGCTTCAATCCTTGATCCCCATAGGTATCGTGATTGCCGGGCATGTCGAAGAAAAACTCGGGTGTGACGTTGGCGTCGGATAACAGCGTGGCATATAGGTCCCACTCCGCCTTGTCTTGGCCTGATGTTGGCAGAAAGACGGAGCCATCGACCAAGTCACCGGAGGCGAATACCGCGATGGGTTGGATGACATCGACCGCTTCGCCGAGGGCGAATGTCAGATGCTTTCTGGCCGAATTGTTCAGCGGATCGATGTGCAGATCCGAGATGTGCAAAAACCAAAATATTCCTTCGGTGTCCTGGGCATAATAACGAGACGAAGGGTCTGCGGCGTGGGCGGTGCAAGGGGTTGCCATCCCGACAAGCAAGCCAAACAGCGAACTTGCCACCAAGGAAGCAATGGTCGTCGGACGCATGTTGAACCTATGAAAACAAGGGGGTGAAGATACCTACTATAGCGCGTGGCAGGTTTTTCAGCAAAGCCTCGAGCTTGGAGGCGAACGTGGGGGAGCGAGTTATTCAACCGTTCGGTAAGCGGAGTTATCGCGCATCGACCCCGAGTTTTGCTCGTAAAGACGCATAGGGCGCGGACACCGCATAAGGCAGCAAATCACGCATGCGATCCGCGGCCCGCAAGCCAGCCACTTCTCGGATATCAGTGGAAAGCAGTTGCCCCGCCGTGGGCAAGTCGCCGCTCAAGAGCAAGCCCACACGGGTTGCGGCAATTTCCAAAGAACGAACATAAGACCGCAGGTCGATGGTACTGCCACTCGATTCCACCCGCTGAACGGCAGCTCGCACCTTGTCCCAGCCCGCGGCGTCGATGCCTGCCTCCAGCGCTTCCAAAAGCCCTCGGTCACGGAGGGATGCCGTCCCCGCACGATTGGGAAGCGCCATGCGAATCGCCGTGGTCACGAGCGCCGTGAACTCCGGCATGGACGGGTAATAAAGCAGGATGTGATGCTCCGGTCGGAAATACGTCAAGTCTCTGCCCACCAAAAACGCGAGTTCCGCGATGGAACGTCCTGATAGGACCGCTTTGCCAATCGCAATGGCCGGCCGTTGGGAAGCTACCGCGGAAATTCCGGCTGCCAAATCCGGCACGATATGCAATTCAGGTAAGGCAATGCCCAATACCTGAGACCCCCAGCGCAAACTTCGAACCGCGCTCACCGTGGAGCTTTCGGGATCTTGCCTGGTCTTGGCCGAGAGCACCGGCAATTTACCCGATGCTTGTTGCAATGCAACCCGATGCGAAATCGCTGCCGGTCCAATCACCTCGAGCAACGTTCGCACGTTGGCATCGTGCTCGAGGGGATACAATTCAGCCCAATCGGATTCTTCCAAGGCAGCCGTTGGTCTGAGCCCGGCCTCCGGGCGGTATTGCTGATACACCATCTGCTCATCGAGATCCGCATCACCAAGGTACACGAGCGCGGCGCAGGCTTGAAAAGCCTGATCGTGTTTTTTTGCTTTTGTGTACATGCGAAACAACGCATGAAAGGTGTCCATCCGAGTCGGAGCATGCCACGCCGCCGTTTCCAACATCCGGCATGCCCGCTCCACGTTGCCATCATGCTCGAGCAAGGTCGCAAGAGCCGAACGCGCCTCCACGTTCGATGGCTCGAGTTGAACCCTCCTTGCCAAAGCGTCAATCGCGCCTTTGCGATCCTCGAGCCTGTCGTGTCGAACCTCCGCCAACTTTCCCAGCAGCGTGGCAAGTTCCGGCTTCGCTCCCGCTTGTTCGAGCCGCTCGGCTTGACGATGATACGCCTTTTCCAATTCCCGATAATCCGCTCGCTGCACCAACACCCGCTCGATGGCGTCGAACGCGCCTTGAACAGCAGGATCATCGGCAATCGCCGCCTCATAAAGCGCTACCGCCCGCGCCGTGCTTCCCGTTCGCGCAGCGCAAAAATCCGCCGCTTGCACCATCGCCATCGCCCGTGCGTGAGGCTCCCGTTGCCGCTCCGCTTGCGCAACCATCACATCGGTTGCTTTGGAAGTATTGCCCGCCGCTTCCTGCGCCGCTCGAAGACGATCGAGCGAATCGAACCCCTCCGCCCGATAATCCCCAAAACTCTCGAGCGTGTCGATGACGATGAAAATCGCGTCGTGTACCATCGCTCTTCGCTGCGCCACCTGTTCTTCCTCGGCCATTGGCAACAATAGCAAACGACGTCGCAACTCGAGCGATAGACCATGACGCTTCATCTGCACCGAAAGGTCCAGCGAACGCCGCAATACCGCTTCGTGATGAGGCGATATATGCAACGCCTGTTCGAGACAGATGAGGGCTTCCTCGAGTTGCGCTTTGGCAATATGCGCTTCCGCCAACCCGGCCAACGCTTCGAGTCGTATCGTTGGATCCCGATCGACGGCGATTGCCAACGCTCGTCGAAAGCTGCGCTCCGCGTCATCCCACGCTTGCGCCTGCATCTGTGAAGCACCTTCATCCAGAACTTGCCGCGCCTCGCGGTCCAAATCCGGTTCCCCTGATGTCCAGTCGTCATCCATGACCACACGCGAGTTGTACACCATCTGCCATCGACTCTGGCGCTTGTTGTACCGCTCCATTATTTTTTCAGATGCCTGTCCCGACGCGGTCGGCCATGACACCTCATCGTTTCCCTACCTCGGTAGATGCTGAGGGACAGCCGGAATTGCATTCGCCCATCGTCTTTTATCTTATTGAAATTATTGATAATTATTGTTCTGTGCCGTCACAATGCCGCTCTCCCCCTTGTCGCTTCCGATAGCGAACGCTTCTGCTAATTCAATGCGGTCCCATGATGGCCAAGGATGCATTGCCGTGGCGCGTAAGCCTGCAGCAAATCTCCGCCAGGCAATCGTTCTTGCTCCGTTTCCTCCGAGGACTGCACCAGCTTGCTTGCCCAATCCCTCTGCGAAAATCCGTTTTCCCCACCATCCAGTCCCATGCTTTTGTTCCACTGGCAGGTTCCGGCACTCAATATGCCCTCGAGCCATGCCTCATCGATTCATCGTCCGACGCTGCAAGTCCGGTCTTCTTCTCTGCGAGGCATAGATAGGGCCGGTTCCTGAAATAACCGAGTTGTCGTGAAACCTAACCCACCATCGAAACGACGGCTGTACTCCCCGCTTCACCTCTCACGAAATGTCTTGTGGGACTGCCGGCTGTATCTCGCGTTTCAAGGCTCCATCTCGACTGTCAATCCAAGATCGTTGAAACCCGTCGCCTCTTCCCACATGTCGACGTTCGCGAGTCGAATGCTGTAGCGCACGTCGTTTTCAAGCTGTGTCGAAGCATCCGGCAAACTCAGCAATAGTCTGTATTTGCCTGAGGCAAGGCCTGAGGGCACGGTGACGCTGAGCGTGATCTCACGGGATTGGCCCGCGAGAGGAAGCATCGTTCGGCTATCGGCCACCGCGCGCACGATCGCGGCCTCCCCCGCCGAATCGCGAAGGACGACATCGATGGGTCGAGGATTATAGACTTTTCCAAAACCATCATTGCGCGTTTTCAACGCGATGGTGAGAACACTACCAAGCTTGGCTTTCGAGGATACCGAAGCGGATTCGAGCGCAATGCGGTATCCAAGCCTTCGAGCGACCTCTTCGTAACATCCTTCGGATTTCCAACCGTTCAACACGTCTCCGTAATAATCCGAATTCAAGTAATCCCAATGATAGTCGGCAAGTTCTTCGAGAGCCGTCGGACACTTCTGTCTCGATGTGCCAAAGTCGATCGAACAGGTCTCTCCCCCCGTGGTTGTGTAGCGTGAAAAATCCTTAGCCTCGCTGCGATCCTTGGTTTGATCGTCAAGATACGTTCCGGCATCACTGGCCGAGGATAGAAAACAATCGTTGAGAAAACCGATGCGCGCGTCGCTCGTCGTGCCGAACATGTCGACCTGGCCAGAGGGCGAGCCCACGATATGACGTCGATAGCCTGGTGTGCGGACTTGAATCATGCGTGTGTCGGGCAGAGCTTCGAGAAGCGCCTCGGCAATGGTTTTCATATTGGCGGGAGAATCCAACCCATGCGTGCTCGAATGCCACTCGCCCCACGCGCCAATGAACCCACCGTGGAGCACCGCAATGACATCCGAATACTCTTCCAGGATTGGCGTAAGTTGATCGATATGCTCCAGAACGACATTGAGCGGAGCATCGGGCTCCATGCCAAAATTGTAGGCAAAGCGTGGAACGACTTTGATTCCCGCTTCCCGAAGCTTGGACAAACCGTTTCGAAGGCTCGCCAAATACGCCGAAGGGATCGGTGCATTTCGGTAATCATCCAACCGAACATAGGCACGAGCGAGCGTATACCCCTTCTGTCGGACATATTCATAATTGGCTTTTGGCTGCGTAAGCTCGATGTTTCCGTGAAATCCGCGCTCAGGATTCAAAAACGCCGTATTCGTATCGATTTCGTAGCTCTTGTGAAGGGTGTCCGCTGGAGCGTCCGTGGAAATATCGCCGTCGCTGGCTTCTTGGTCCGATGTTGAGTCTTTCGTATTGCCATCGGAGTCGGGAGCATCTCCGATGCTGCTATCGTCGTGTGGGTCCGCGTCTTGGGACCCAGCCTCGGCGTGATCCGTGGAAACATCCTTGCCAGCGTCGGTGGTTGGCGATCCGGAGGCATCGTCCGAAGAAGAACAGGCGATGGGCAAGGCCGCCAGGACGCACGACAGCATACGGATGGACGAATATCGTGACAGGGGGCTCATGATGTTCATTGGGTTGGCTGATGTTCGGAGGACTGTGAGTCAATGATATCACTGGCGCTGTTTGGTGTTCGCGCAAACGATCACGCCCACGCGTTGCGACATGCCTCGGGGGCGACATCGCAAAACTCACGCTGTACCTGACTCATCATGGCGTCCTGCTGCAATAGCTCGGGCTCGATCTGTTCGAACAAATCCTGAACGACAGGTTCTACTTTTGCCGCATGGTCGCGAACCATCGCGGCGATCGACTCGGTGGGTTCATGAGCCTTGAGCATGGCAGCGCGGGCTGGTTCGACAAACACGACTTCGACGGAATTGAGGGATTTTTCAAGCTCTCCGAGCACTTCTTCCACATGATGAACCACCGCGGCTCGTCGTCGCGCCGCAAGCTGTCGCATCGCTTCCTCGAATCCTTGCGTGGCGGCCACTTGCGCGCTCTGGACGAAGCCGTCCATCTTTTTTCGTTCTTCGTCGATTTGTTTGAGCCGTGCCACGATGCGGTCATTTTCTTCTTTGTTGCGGCGGGCATCCGTTTTGATGCGTTCGATTCGCTCGAGGATTTCCATGCGTGCGTTTTGGAACTCAGCGAGCAGTTGCTGGGCTTCCACGACGGAAGGGGTATGTATGGGCCTTGCGGCACCCAGCCGTTTGTCGAGTTCCGCCGCTTCCGCTTGCAGAGAACGTTCTCGGGCTCGTGCATCAGCGAGCCACCGGTCGACGAGGGAGCTTTGCGATTGCTCCGTTTGAATTCGCACACCGATGGAGGCCAAATCGATTCGCATTTGGTTCAAAACGGCTTCGCGCTGTGCAAAGGCATTTCGCAAGTCCTCGATATGCTGCTCCTGGTCCGACACGCGGCTTCTCCAGGCATCTTTTCCGATGAACGCCGGTTCCGCATCGCGTTCGACGGCAAGCTGCGTATTGGCGTCTGCAAGTTCTTGTTTTCGTGTAGCCATCTCTTGTTCGAGAGCACGAATGGTGGTTTCGATTTGTTTGACTTGCTGGCTGAGGTCACCAATTCGCTGCGTACGATCGGCTTTTTGTTGTTCAAAGCTGGCGGCGTTGGCCCGTATTTTGTCAATTTCCTCGAGTTTATTGGCGAAACTGACGAGCCATCCGGCCTTTTCGATCTCTTCGATCGCTTCGGCCTCCTTTTGTCGAAACGTATTCATGTCGCCGTCGAGGCGCGACAGCATGGCAGCTATGTCGTCGCGAGCGGCGATGAGTTCCCGTTGTTCTTCATTCAATGCTTCGACGTAGCTGCGTGCTCGTTTCAGTTCCGGAGAGTCACTGGGCGGCACCATGAGGAATTCTTCCGGCAACTCGGGTTGGATGGGGAGATGATCCGGCCAAGAAGAGGGGACTTCGCATTCGGCGAACTCGAACATATCTTCGATGGATTTTTTCAAGAACGGCAAACAGGTCTGGTAGACCTGATCGAGTTTTTTCGCATAGGCTCGATACTCATCGGAGGCAGCTTTGACATCGGAGAGCGCGGGGATCGGCACACCGCGAACTGCGTCCATCGTTTGTCGCGCGCGCTGATGTAAGGCGGCGGTCAAAGGAGCGAATGCTGCGAGTTTTGCGGCTTTTCGCTCGGACGCGCTTTTGGCCTCTTCCAATTCGAGTCGGGTAGCCTGGGCCCGAGCCACCTCGGGCAGTTTCAAAAGCTCGGCGATCCGCGTGCGTTGAAGGTGAATCTCATTGCGAGCGCTCGAAACCACCGCTTGTATCCTTGCCAGGTTCTCGTCATCCTCGCCTTGAAACGTGAACCGTCCAACGACTTCATAAACGTCGGTGAGCCCAGAAAGATCTTTTTCATCTTGCGGGAGCCAAAGGGAACCCAACGCGGGTGGCAACGCGGGCGGGTCGGCCAACGTGGCGAGGAGCGCCTGATGTCGCACGAGAGAAAAAGGCTGTGCGAACGGGGCAAGAACGCTTCGTGCGGCCTCGTGCGTACGCAGCAGTGCCTCCCAGGCAGCGGTGATCTGCGTCACCACGGATTGATAGAAACGAACGTAGCTGCGCAAGGGGGTGAGGTCATACGCCATGATCGTTTCTCCTCATCGCATCAGGAAGCCGCGACGTTTTCGTTGTCGACGGGTTCATTGCTTCCAAAAAGTTCCTCGAGAGCATCGATATCCGCGCGAGCTCTGGCTTTTTCAGCTTCGATGGCGGCAAATTTGTGCGGCCAAATCCGGGCACATTCCGAACGAACCCAACGACGCAACGACTGGACACCTTCCCGATCGATCCAGGAATCGTGAACCGTTCGGACGGCTTCCTCATGATATTTTTGTAAGCCTCTCGGATGTTTGGCTAACGCTTCGAGGAAGTTGCAGATGCGGTCGATATCCGTGCGAACCCGGCCGAGCATTTTGCTCCAGTCTCGTTTGTGTTCGGGATAATCGTAGCCTTTGTCATCGCCCCTTTCGGCGGCAGATTCCTCTTCGTTTTCCCCTTTGCGTTTGACTCGTGTCGGCGAGGAAGGGAAGTACGCCGCACCCGCCGAAGGAAAGCCTCCACTGCCCAGGGCTGGTTGCGGCTCTTCTTCTTCTTCCCCTTTGTTCAATCCCACCCGCGCGCGAACCTGATTCAACACTCCCGTGCCCCGTTGGGCGGCTCGGTCGGCAATGCTCATTCCGAAAAACTGCTCGAGCCCCTGCATCTCCTTTTCGCGAATCTCACGATCGCCGGCATCCGTCGCGTCCAAAATATCGATGATTTGTCGCGCAAAGTATCGGGAAAGCACTTCGAACGCTACATCGGCCTTGGCCATCTCCATGTTTTGGTAACGCACGACGCTCTCGGACACGTGTCCGGAACGACCGAGCCCATCAATCCGGTCCACGAGAGTCTTTCCAGCCGGAAGAAGGACTTCGAGACGCCCTCCTTCATACGATGCTTTGACGAACATCTCGATCAACATGCGCTCGATGCTCTCACGGGCCGTATTGCGAAAATCTTCCCCCAACCCGGCGATGCGCGCACCCACGCGTTCACGCATCTGCTTTCTCATCTCAATCTCGACCGCCGTCTCGTTCATCAAACCCGGGTTTGGCATTTGCCGACGCTTGGCTTCGGCCTCTTCGGGCGTGAGTCGAGACATCAGGTCTTCGCGGATTTCCTTGATGCGTAAATCGGCGCGTTTGGCACGCTCGAGACGCTGATGCTCGCTGAGTTCGAAGTCCATGAATCGACTCAACCTTTTTCGGATCTCCGGCAACAATCCAAGGGGATCTTCCCCCGCTCGGATGTGTTCGAAGTGCTCGTCGAATACCTGCTCGGCACGACGTTCGAACTCTCGATCCGACAGCGCATCTTTGACGGATACGAGGGCGCCACGAAGCTGATTTTCTAGCTCTTTGAATTCCGTGTAGATGCTATCCGTCACTTTGCGATCGATGGCTTCGACATCGGTCGATAGATACCGGCTGATGGCGTTTTGCAGACGATCGAGCCCGTGAACGGGCTGGGTCGTGCCATAGAAGTCCATCAGATGGCGGGCCACGGGATGCTGGGTGTCAGGCCCCTTATGAACCCATATCTTGGAATAGGGATAGACCCGGTCGATGCCTTGCTCTTTGAAGTTTCGAACGGCAAGAGCCCAATGCCAGTTGCCGTTCTCATCGGGCTGATCGAATAGATCGGTTTTGGTTAGCACCACGAACATCCGGTCTTTCAAAGAAATGCTTCGGTCTGCTGTTTGCGCCGTGCGCAGCAAGTCGAGTTCATGGCGAACGAGCGAAGGCCTGGTGATGTCTTTGACGAAAATGGTGACATCGACTTCTTCCGCCAGCGCTTCTTCCGTGTCGCGCCGCGCCTTATCCGAAGGCGCATCGATACCGGGCAAGTCCATGAGCACGACGCCTGGCATGGCGCCGCGCACGGGTATCGTCACGGTCACGACTTTGACCGCGCGAACGCCCGGATAGGGACGATTGCCGTGCATGGTGTCTTTCAAAGCGATGAAAGGCCGGATCCGATCAGCAAGTTCGTCCATGCTACTCGCTTCGATCTTGATGGGAGGTTGGTTGAGCTTGGCTTTGATTTCTTTCAGGTCATTGGTGATTTCCATCAACTCCGCCAAGGCGAGTTGCTCACGCTTTCCCGCACGGTCAGGGTCGTCGATATCGAACCCTTCACGGTCGCGGAAAGCCGTTTTCAATCGCATGATCTCCGTATTGCTCAATCCGGCCCATCGTTCGGCGCTGCCAGGCTCGAGCGCGTCGAAATAGCTTTCGATACGTTTTTTGAATTCATCGTCCTGATAGAATTCCACCACAGCGCGGTATTCCCCTTGCGCGCCCGGCTCTACGACCGTGGTGCTCCATGTGCATCGTTCAGCCTCGCTAGGCAGCAATTTTTCGCTGTCGAGCCAGGCGGAAAGGAACGCGCTTTTTCCCTGTTTTTCTAACCCCACAACGCCAATTTTGACGACGCCTTTGGCCAGGCGTTTTTGACGATCGAGCGCGCGACCTCGCAGGTCCTCGAGCTTGGCGCGTAGATTCACGAGCAACCGAGCGTTGTCACTGTCGTCTTTGAAGTAGCCATGGAAGCGATCGGCTAACTGTCGGTAACGCAATAGCTTGTCGGCGGTCCGGCGTAGCTCCTCCGCGTTTTGTTTCCGGCTCTCAGGACTCCACATACGACATGCTCCTTCCGCGGTGTTCAAGGGCGAATTCCGTCATCCCGCGGCCACTTTCTCGTTGAACAACAAGCGAATTGCACGCGAATCAAACGAACAAACATGCGCTCGTAAGGCATGATCCCGGCGTCGAAAGCCGCGTGCGAAGTTCGGTTCCAAAGCTGCATCGCCATCAGTCCATGTACTTCGCCAGGTTGAGCGTGGTGCGAAGCGGTTCTTCTTCTCGACGATCTAGATGCAGCAACACCTCGTCGGGAGCGACCACACAAACATACAACCGTCCCGACGCTTCGATGGGCAGATTGGTGGGGACGATGGATAGACGAGGGTCTTTGCTGGTCATGGTTCCCGGGTCATAGTCCTTGCAGACGCGGAACGGTTTTTGGCCGTCCCAGGTTCCAAAATCCACGAAGTGCGGACCGAAGTTCGAGGGATCGGCGGGAAGGGAACCCATCGGGACGAGCGCGACGAATTTTGGAGGGAAGCCCCGCAGATCTCCGAGAAAATAGCTGAATCCCTGCGCTCTTCGAACCAGATGCACTTCTCGATTCGCGATGCGAAGAGCGCCAAGCGCCACCGCCGTTTTTGGCGTCACGCCCACCGTTCTGACCCCACGCTCGATTCGTGTGGGCGTTTCATAAAGAACTACCTGCTGGAACGGGGTGTTGCCTCCCGGACGCCATACTTTCAGTCCAGGCATTCCAAGCTCTTCGGCCAAGGCTGCCTCCACGTACTCGCTGCGCGATGAGTTTCCTGCCAGCAGCAGCACGACTCCCTGATCCCTCCAGTCCTCTCCCGTTCCCCAACTCGTGTTGCGAAGCATACTCGACAGTAACCGCGCTCCATCGCGAATTCTGTCTTTGAGATGGCCCGTAAGACCAGCATGCAATCCGGCGATATCGGTTTTCAGCGAGGTCAGTGAGACTTCGGAGCCGTCGAGCCTCGCGGCGCTGAGTTCTTCGACTCGTTTCGGTGCGTGACTTCGCTTGAACTTGACGGCTTCGAGTTCCATCTCCCGCTGAAATCGAACCATGTTTTGCCTGCCCGCCAAGCTACGTTTGTATAGGTGCGGCTTGGAAGACAACGTGTTGGGAGGCACGGTTTGCGGACGCATCATGGGCACCTCCTTGCTTTCCATTTCGGGAAGATGCTTGTCGAATTGATGCGTGAGCCAAACCATCTCGTGCGTGAGAAAATCTCCGCCCAGGTGGTCATCACCTCCTACTTGCAACGTTTCGATGACCGTGGAGGCTCCCGATTCCGCCGTTTCGGTGTCGGAGGCAGGACGGAAACGGCCGCAAGCGATGTCGAGAGTACCGCCGCCGAAATCGAAGACGGCAAATCGCAACTCTCCGTATTTACTAATTAATTCTTCGAGTGCAGGGTCGGCTGCCAGTTCGGGACATACCTCGGCCGCGAAGGCTTCCGGCTCACTGGCTCGCATCGATACGGTGACCTCGTCCGCGCTGATCCCTTCCGGGATGCTGAGCAGAATACCCGCTCGGATCTCCTCTTCGAGAAGCGCGCGCGTGCGTTTGTCGAACTTCGCCGGATGGGTGAGCCAATAGTGCAGAAACACATCCTGTCCCGGGCGATTGATGGCGCGGCCCAACAGGTACGCATAGGTGCGGATCAACGTGCGCACGCGAGGCTCGTCCAAAAGGAAGTCCGCCTGCTGTTGCCTGTCACGAAGCTGCGGAGATTGATCGAGAATCACCACGCGCTCAGGTAAGCTTTTCAATTCACCGACGACCGCGTTGGGGCTTTCGGCCATCTTCTCGTAAGCCGCGTGACTGGCTAACACCACGCGCATCAAGTTGGGAAATCTTTTTCCACCCGACGCTCGGGTCATCTCATCCCAGAGGCGTTGATGGTCTTCCACCAACAGATACGTCGGATTCTCCCAGGATTCGTCGTTGTCTTTTCCGCCCAAGCGGAGCAAAGAGCGGAATCCTTTGTGGTGAAACGCCGCCACGGTCGAGGTCGTACCGAAGTCGATTCCGACGGCACTCAGGCGTTTGAAACGTTTGAGATGGGGAACAGGATCGCGAAGTCGAAGAGGTACGGGAGCATGCCATGTCATCACGCATCGGTGATCCGCGAAAGAAAGTTCATGTTCCACGATCACATCTAGCGGCACATCGCGCCCTTCGGGTGGAATGAGTCCGATATCGTCATGGGAGCTGTCGAAAATGAATTCCGTGCTGGTGTGTCGTCCGCCCGCGCGTCGCGTGGTGTCTTCCCACAACACATCGGAGATGTCGTTGGTTCGCTGCCAACGATGAAGCAAACGGGAAGGGCGCGTTTCGAGTTGGTAAGCGTCGGCATCGTCGCGATTCCATTCGGCCATCAAACGCAACCGCCACGCACCAGTTCCCACCCACAATCCCTCCTCGGGATTCTGCAAGTCGAAAAGATGTCGTTCCGGTGCATCGAAAAGCAGCGCTTCGGTGGCTTCGGCAAGATCGAGATTGGAGATGTGGGGACCCGCGGCGCGCATGGGAAATAGCGTGGTGCGAAGCAAACGCAGCACACGCTCTCCGGGGGAGATGGCCACCCCCAATCGAATGCTCGCACCGATGAAAGGCGCCAACGCGCGCAGCGGCACGACGACTTCGAAAGAGAAGTGCAAGTAGGCGGAGGAAGACTGCCCCACGTGCGCCGCAACCTGCGAAGTCTGACGGTTGCCATCCACATCGAGGCTCACCTCGAAAGGACCGTCGCAAAGCCCCGAAGCCCGCACGACCAACTCACCGCCCTGCATCCAACCGTCGAAAATCGGAAGAACCACGTTTTCCGCGACGGTCATATGGCGTGATGGTTTCAATTCATAGCGGATGCCGTCGGAAGAGATGCGACGTATCAGGATGGCGAGATCATCGATGCGGACCCTTGGAGAATATTGACCCGTAGACGATCGCTGAACATGGGCGGTCGGATCGGTCGAGCTGCTTGCCATCGATTGTGCTCCTGCCTCCTGTGGACCCCAGCGGAGGCGCTGCGACCGTAGCACAACCTGGCTGATGGGACTGAGGCGTTTTCGTGCAATCCGTCGGGATGGCATTCTATCGCCAAGCCCTTGTACGATTTCGGAGCACCGTCGAATACCTGGGTGGTGTTATGCTTCCAGGTCTCGCGAAACATGGCTGAACTCGTCGCTGTCATTGTCTCTTTTCCCGCGGTTGTTCCTACCGTGCTGCTCGGCGTGGTCCTGTTGTATTGGGTCATGGTCGTTGTTGGCGTTCTGGATGTGGATTTCATGAGTGGGGAAGGAGCGGCGGACGGTGTTTTGGAAGGCGTGCAGGGGGTAGACGCGTTGGTGCAAGGGGCGCCGGATGCAGCGGTGGAGGGTATCGTCGATGGAGCCGCCCACGGCATCACGGAGGGAGTTGCCGATGGGGTTGTGGAAGGGAGCGTCGACGGTGTCAAAGGGCTCGTGGAAATCACGCATGCTTCCGCCACACCGATGGTCACGCAAGGCGTGGAAACCGTAAACGTGCTGTCTTTTGCCCACTTCCGTTCGGTGCCCGTGACGGTATCCGCAAGCGTCGTAACCGTATTTTCATGGCTTTTTTGTGTGCTGAGCGTACGGATTCTCTCCCCGTTTTTGGGGCAACCCTCCTGGGTGCCCGGCCTGGGGATGCTGCTAGCTTCCGTCGTCCTCGCGCTGCCACCGTCGGCGCTGCTTCTTCGCCCGTTAGCCAACGTGTTTCGGGTTCAGCATGCCAAGTCGTTTCAAGATTTGGTGGGGCACGTATGCGTGGTGACCACGGGAACCGTGAACGACAAATTCGGTCAAGCCCGTCTGGAAGTGACCGATCTCGATCTGTTGGTGCAGGTAAGGACGGAACAAGTGCGTCTTCAAAGAGGGGATCGAGGTCTCATCGTGGCTTGGGATGCACGTCGTGAGGTATTTATCATAGAGCCTTACGACAAACTGCTCGAAGGCTGATACGCACAGCGGTGTGGCGTTCGGGCACGATTGTTGTTGGTTCTAGGGGGTCCTCTATGAGATCCTCTCAACCTCACCAACCTGGGGCAATTGCCATGAGTGACCTCATTCCGATCATCATTGCCATTGTTGCGCTGTTGCTTTTGGCGCTGGGAGCCGCCGCCATCATTGCGCGCTTTTACCGCAAGGTATTGCAGGGGCAGGCGCTCATCGTCAACACGATGAAAAGCGAACCGCTCGTGACGTTTACGGGCGCGGTGGTGTTTCCCATCATACATCGCGCCGAGGTGATGGATATTTCCGTCAAGACCATTGAGATCGACCGGCGTGGCAAAGAGGGGCTCATCTGCCAAGACAACATCCGCGCCGACATCAACGTTACGTTTTTCGTTCGCGTCAACAAGACGCGCGATGACGTTCTCAAGGTGGCGCAATCGATAGGATGTGTTCGTGCTTCCGATCATGAAACGTTGCGCGAGTTATTCAGCGCGAAGTTTTCCGAGGCGTTGAAGACCGTGGGAAAGCACTTCGAGTTCGTCGATTTGTATACCAAGCGCGAAGAATTCAAGGATCAGATCATTCGTGTCATTGGCACGGATCTCAATGGGTATGTGTTGGACGATTGTGCCATCGATTATCTCGAGCAAACGCCTGTGGAAGCGCTGGACAAAGACAACATCATGGATGCGGAAGGCATTCGGAAAATCACGGCGCAAACTACAGAAAAGAACATTCAAACCAATGAGCTTCGTCAAAAAGAACGTATGGAAATGGGCAGTCAGAATTTGACCGCGGACGAGGCGATCTTCCGATTCGAACAGCGTCGAGCGGAAGCGGAGGCCAAGAAAGCCAAGGAAATAGCGATCGCCGAGGCGCGAGAACAGAACGAGGCCGCTCGTGTGGCGAGTGACGAGGGCAAGAAAACGGCTGTTGTCCGCTACAAGAATGAGGAAGAGGCGTTGGTGGCGGCCGAGGCGAAAGCTCGAGCGGTGGCCGTAGCAGAGAAGAATCGAGAACGTGAAGTAGCCATTGAAACCGAGCGGGTGGAGAAGGCTCGACAACTTGAAATCATATCGCGTGAGCGCGAGGTGGAGCTTACGCGAATCGCCAAGGACAAAGATGTCGAGGTTCAGAAAAAAGAGATTGCCGATGTGGTACGAAGCCGCGTAGCCGTCGACAAAACCGTTGCTCAGGAAGAGGAGTACATCAAAGACCTCCGTGTCGTGGCTCAGGCCAAGCGGGACAAGGAAGCCATTACGATCGCGGCGGAGGCCGAGGCCCAGGAGGCTCTCGTCAAGCAAGTGAAGGCGGCCGAGGCAGCGGAGCAATGCGCGCGTTTCAAAGCCAAAGAAAAACTCGCGATTGCCGATGCCGACCTCGAAGCTTCGGACAAGCAGGCGAGAGCGAAGATTCGCCTTGCGGAAGGGGTTACCGCGGAGCGTTCGGCGGAAGGTCTAGCATCCGTTCGCGTCAAGGAAGCCGATGCGGTCGCCACCGAGAAACTCGGTTTGGTCGATGCAAAAATCACATTGGAAAAGATGCAGGCTACGGCCGTGGGCGAAGAGAAGCAGGGGCTTGCTCGCGTGCGCATCCAGGAGGCGGAGGCGGAAGCGATTCAAAAACAAGGGCTTGCCAAGGCCAACGTGGTCAAAGAAACCAAGCTTGCCGAAGCGGTTGGGGAAGAGCAAAAAGGGCTGGCGGAGGCTCGAGTCAGGGAAGCGGAAGCCGTGGCCATTGCAAAACGTGGCGAAGCCGAAGCCACCGCCGTACGAGAACGACTCGCGGCGGAAGCCTCGGGTCTGTCCGAAAAAGCCAATGCCATGAAAGCGCTCGACGAAGCGGGTCGAGGCCACGAAGAGTTCCGTCTGCGCCTCGAAAAAGAAAAAATCGTCGAAATGCAAAGCATCGAAATGCGTCGCCAGATCGCCGAAGCCCAAGCGAGCGTTCTGGCCGAAGCCTTCAAACAAGCCAAAATCAATATCGTGGGAGGCGATGGTGCCTTCTTCGATCGTTTCGTCAAAGCCGCCACCTTGTCGCATACCCTCGATGGCGCCGTCGATGGTTCCGATACCATCAAGACCGTCTTTCGAGAGTATCTTTCCGGCGAAAAGAGCCTTCCGGAGGACATTCGGCAAATTCTCACACGCCCAGCCCTGTCCTCGGGAGATGTGCAGCGTCTATCCTTATCCGGATTGCTCATGCGTCTCGCGTCCGGGGCCGATGACAAGGCCCGCGCAAACATCCATAAGCTGTTGGACGAGGCCAAAAAGCTAGGCATCGACGACGAATTGATTCGTTGAGCCGCGGGAGGCCGTGATGGACGAGTCCGGTGCAAAAAACACCGATGGTGCGCCTACGCTCGAAGGCAGTAGTTACGATGTCATTCGCCGTCGGCTTCTCGAACAGGCCTCGGAACTACGTTCGCGAACGGATTCGCTGAATGACAAACGCATGCGTGTGTTCGGTAGTTCCGAGCTGAAGCTGCTGTCCAATGAGCGCGTTCGAACCGAAAACAACAGCACGCCACGCGACATGGTCAGCATCTCCGGCCATCTGTTGTTTGGCTTTCAGGTCTTTCTCGGCCTAAAAAGCGAAACGAATGTCGCCGACATCCTCACTCTGTACAAGGTGTCTCCCACGAGCGAAGGCTTCGATCTGACTCCCACGGGCCTGGACGCCGTCGGCGGTTTTCTTGCCTCGGAGGACTTTCAAAAAGAGTTCCGAGATGCCTTTCGGTATTCCAAAGAGGCGGAACTTCTTCAGATCCGACGCACCGACCAACGGCTGCTGCTCATCGTTCAGGTGGGCAGCACGGTCTCGGATGTTAAAGTATTCCGTTTTAGCATCGATGCCGCAGGGCGAGTTCGCTACCTCGACGCTCGTGGCGAGGAAGATGCCGTATTGCCTCGCCCCCATGATTTCGCCTGGAAAGTGACCACACGGGAGGATCAAGTCCCGGGAGCCCATCCTCATGTCTCGATCGAGGACGCTGTTTTCGTCGAAACCGTAGGAGGGGATCTTACGGTAAAAATTGAGGATAACACGCGGGATGGGTGGGGTATTTACCGCGAGCCGGTCGACGATCCGAATCAGTCGCTGGACGACGCTTCGATTGCGTATGCGCGATTGGGGGCGTTGATTGTTCTTCGCGTCAAACCGTTTCGTGAGGAAGCGTATCGTTACCTCGTGTTCAATACGCGAACGAAAGGTGTGGCGCGTATCGATGCCATCGAACAAGCGTGCTTACAACTTCCGGAAGAGCACGGCATCATCTTTCCCGGTGGGTATTGTCTTCGAACGGGTGAAACGAAGCGGTTCATCGAAGACCCTCGTGGCTTGCAGTATTTATCATCGATTCGGTCGCCGAACGGTGAGGACGTGCTTTACGTTTTTCAAAGGCCCACCGATGGCTTCTATCACCTGATGCCGTATAACCTCGTGCGCAAGGAGGTAGCCAATCCGATCGCGTGCAACGGATTCAGTCTATTCGACGATGGCAAGATGATCGTGTTTCGCGCCGCTGCGGAGCCTTCGCGGGTCCATGTGGTGCAAGTATGGCAAACGCCGTTTACGAGCGCGGAATTCGCCGCTACCGCACCCACCGATGGGTCGTTTCTCGGCAAAGTGGGCAATGCGGACCTGGTGAGAGGAATCAGCGACGCTTATACCTTGGTCACATTGGCGCGCTACGATACGCCTTCCCGCGCATCGTATGAGGAGTTGATCGCGGCCTGCGCTCGGTTCGAGGATGCGTACTTTTGGGGGAACCACGCGGAAGCGGGTAACTTGAAAGAAGCCGTTTCGGCGATGCGGGGCACGACGGAACTCATCATCGATGAGTTTGAGAAAGTCGCCGCGATTCGACGTCGTGCCTCCGAGGCTTTGGGCCGTGCCGCCGACGAACAGCGAGACCTCGTCAATGAAATCATGGCTTCGGACTTGTCGAGCCTCGATGCGTATATGGGGGCGCTGACGAATCTGCGAAAGCAGCGTGGCAAACTCATCTCGTTGCGGGAGATGCGCGAGATGGATCTTGTCACGGTCGAAGCCTTGGAGAACGAGGTGGTGGAACAATTCGACCGCCTGAGCCAACGCTGTGCGGAGTTTCTCCTTGGGGGGGAGGCGTTTGCCCCCTTGACGACTCGGATTGAGGAGCTTCAACAACAAATCGAGGCGGTCTCGAAAGCGGTCGAACTCAACGCCCTCGGTGCCGACCTGCTTGGAGTACAAGAAGGGCTCACGCTTCTATCGGAGATCGCTGGAGGATTGGTGGTCGAGGATGCCACGGCGCGAACGCGTATTCTCGAGGCGATATCCGAAGTATTCGGCCAGGTAAACCGTGTAAGAGCCACGTTTCAGGCTCGACAACGGGACTTGTCCGGGGCGGAGGCTAGAACGGAATTTGGGGCGCAGTTTGCTCTGTTCTCGCAGAGTGTGGCAGGAGCATTGGCCGTCTGTGATTCGCCCGAACGATGCGATGAGCAGCTTTCGCGCATGCTCGTATTTCTCGAGGATCTCGAAGGGCGTTTCGGCGAGTTCGACGAGTTTCTCTCCGATCTCACGATGAAGCGTGAGGAGGTCACGGATGCGTTTGGGGCGCGACGTCAGACGTTGGTGGACGAGCGACAGCGCAAGGCGCAGTCATTGTTTTCCGCGGCGGAGAGAATCCTGACCGGTGTGATACGGCGCACGGGAAAAATGGATAGCGCGGATGAACTCAACGCATATTTTGCTTCCGATCCGATGGTGCATAAGTTGGGTGATTTGGCTGCCCAGCTCGATGCGCTTGGAGATACGGTCAAGGCTGAGGAGCTGCGTGGACGTTTGATGGCGGCGCGTCAGGACGCCGTGCGAGCGCAACGTGATCGGTCGGATTTATTCGAGGCTGGAACGGAAATCATTCGCCTGGGCAATCATCGATTCAGTGTCAACACGCAAAGTTTGGAAGCGACGTTGTTGCCTCGTGATGGGACGATGACGCTGCACCTGACCGGCACGGGATTTTATGATCCGGTGCGAGACGATGCGTTGCTGGAGGCGAAGGATCTTTGGGAACAGTCGTTGATTTCGGAAAGCCCCGAGGTGTATCGGGGAGAGTATCTGGCGGGGTCGTTGTTGCTTGCGGCCGAGGAGGGGCGGGATGGCCTGTCGATGCGAATCCTTCAAGATGCCTCGTTGCAAGAAGGCGGGCTATCCAAATGGGTGCGGGAGCTAGCGGCCAAGCGCTATGACGAGGGATATGAGCGGGGCATCCATGATGAGGATGCCGCGCGGATTTTGGAAAAATTGCTCGCGATGCGGGCAACCGCGGGACTATTGCGCTTTTCGCCAAAACCGAGAGCCCTGGCGTGTTTGGTGTGGGCCTATTTGCCACGCGATGACCGAACCTTGTTGCATCGCCGCGCGCGTAGCTACGGAATTTTGCGAGACAAGCTGGACGATGAGGGAGCGCAATCGTCTCTTGGCGAACAGCTCGAAGCGACCGTACGTGGCACCGCTGAGTCATTTCGTATCGAATGCAGCGTTTCGGATATTCGTGCGGCAAGTCGTTATCTCGTCCTGGAACTGGGGCAGGATCACGTACGGTTTTCCACGAGTTCTGAAGCGATCGCCGTGAAAGACGCGTTGCTTTCGCACCTCGATGATCTTGGAGCGCGCCGCGCTTTCGAAGAAGACCTTCGTGCTCTCGATGCCTTCGCGGCGCAGCGCTTGGAACTTGCACAAAACTATCTGAAAGCTTTCGCCAAAAGACAGAGCGAGCGAACCATCGACGATGGGCTTGCCTTGGAAGCCGCGGTGTTGCTCATTTCCGAACGTCTGCTCGAGCGTCAATCCGTAGCCGCCGTGACCTCTGTGGTTGTTACCGAACTTCTGGGGCAACATCCGAGAATTCGCGAACGCTCGATGTCCCTTCGATTGGATGAATTTCTCGATCGTTTGGGTGTGTTTGTGTACGAACGAGTACCTCGGTTTCGCAAACTCAGGGAGGTTCGCTCTGCGGTCGTCGCGAGAGAGCAACAACGCCTTCGCCTCGATGAGTACTTGCCACGGGTTCTGAGTTCCTTCGTTCGCAATCGTCTGGTCGATGAGGTGTACTTACCGCTGATTGGGACGAATTTGGCCAAACAACTCGGTGCTGTGGGGGCCGCGAAGCGAACCGATTCGATGGGGTTGTTGCTTCTCATCTCCCCACCTGGATACGGCAAAACCACGTTGATGGAATACGTGGCAAGCAAACTCGGGCTGGTGTTCGTCAAGGTCAATGGCCCGTCGATTGGTCATGCAGTGACATCGTTGGATCCGGCGGAAGCACCCAATCTTACGGCCAAGCAAGAGGTCGAAAAAATCAGTTTTGCCCTCGAGATGGGGAACAACGTGATGCTCTATCTCGATGATATCCAGCATACGAATCCGGAGTTGCTGCAGAAGTTCATCTCCTTATGCGATGCGCAGCGCCGTATGGAGGGGGTGTGGCGCGGACGAACGTGTACGTATGATTTGCGAGGAAAAAGATTTTGCGTGGTGATGGCGGGCAATCCTTATACGGAAGCGGGAACGAAGTTTCAGATTCCGGACATGCTCGCGAACCGAGCGGATACCTATAACTTGGGTGAGGTATTGGAAGGGAAGGCTGACCTATTTGCGTCGAGCTATCTGGAAAACGCCTTGACTTCCAACCCTGTGCTTGCGCCGCTTTCTGGGCGTGCGCCCGCGGATGTCCACCTGCTCGTTCGTCTTGCGCGCGGAGAGGAGGTGCAGACGACCCACCTGTCGTATGGGTATTCGGAAGCAGAGATTCAGGAGATGGTGTCGGTATTTCGTTTGCTCATACGTGTTCAGGATGTGTTGCTGAAGGTGAACCAGCAGTACATCGTATCCGCGGCGCAAGAGGATGCGTTTCGTACGGAGCCGCGTTTTCAACTGCAAGGCAGTTATCGAAACATGGCCAAAATCGCCGAAAAAATAGTCCCGGCGATGAATCTCCAGGAGTTGGATCGTCTGATTTCGGATCACTACATGGCCGAGGCGCAAACCTTGACCGCGGGAGCCGAGGCGAATCTGCTCAAGCTTGGGGAGCTGCGCGGAACCCTGTCCGATACCGAGCGGGAACGATGGAATGCGATCAAGCTCGAGTATCAGCGGGTCAAGCGGATGGGAGGGCGAGAAGACGATCCGGTATCCCGGGTGACAGGTACGATCAGCGGTTTGGATGAACGGCTTGCGAGCATACGGGAGACCATCCTGGAGGCGGCCCGGGAGGCAAAAAAAGCTAGTAAATCCAATGCCTTTGATGCCTCCGGGGGGGCGATTCTCCCGCTCTTGTCCAGCCTGGAAAAAGGATTTCGAGAACTGTCCCAACCCAAGGTATCCCTGCAAGTGCAGCAGCAGCCTCCTCCAGGGTTTGGGGATTTGTTGGCGCAACAGATCTCACTCATTCAAAACACTCTCGTGCCGCTCGTGCAAACGGCAATGAATCGGGGGGGGCGTTCCGAATTGCTCGAAGCACGCGTCGCCGAATTGACGGCGGTCGTCAGGGAGTTGGCGTCGCAAAGGGCGCCGGATCTGTCTCCACCACCACGTTTCGAGGTCGAGGTGACCTTGGACGGCCCTAGCAATTTCTATGTGGACAATCCGCAGGCAGGGGTGTTGAAACAGGGCGGCCTATTTGTCGCCACGGTGGTCAAGCCTCCCGCGGTCGGACAACGGGTGGTCGTCAATGTCGTGTTTCCTTGGAAACAAGAGCATGACATCGCGGGTCGAGTGGACTGGATCCAATCGCAAACCCCTGCTGCCGACGATGCCTTAAGGCAGGGATTTGGCGTGAAATTGGAAAACATCGATGCCAACACGCGCGTATCCATTCTCTCGTTCGTGAAGCAGCGTCCGCCATGGGTACTCACGCGCTAATCACGCGATGAGTTCGTCGCGGAAGAACTGAGAGAACGGCTTTTTGGCTGGCTTGGGGGCTCGTGAGCGACGGTAAGGCGTTGCGGCCGACAGAGGTGGGCATGAACGCACAATCCGTATTCGGATAGTTTCTGCGGCTCACCGGCGTGTGGTTGAAATACGAGTATTGGATAATTACTTGCGTCGTTGGACAAACCACAGCCCGGTGATGAGAAGTGCCCACCAAGCCATCGTTCGGTGTTGCGAGGGCACTGTCCTACAGCCACAACCATCATCCCCGCCATCGGAATCAAAAGCGGCACCGGTAGGCGGTGCGGTCTCTGGCTGGTTGGTGTCGGGTACTGACCCAGCTTCCAAACTTGGCTCGGGGCCAGCTTCGGGTGTGGGCTCTGGGCCGGGTTCCTCACTGGGTTCGGGTTCGGGATCGGGCTTGGGTTGCGGTTGCACATCGAACGTCACGTGCAATGTGCTCGAGGCGGGGCCGCCGTAGACGCGAATCTTGGCTTCATGCTTGCCCACGTTCAACGATTCGGCGTTTGCTTCGATCGTCAACGGCGATGTTTGGCCGACTCCGAGGTTTGTGTTCTTGAGCGTGGCCGTCATCCAGGAAGGAACGGAATCGATGCCGACATCGACCGTCCAGGACTTACCGCAGTTGGTGATTTGAACACTTCCGGAAGCCTTTTCACCGACTTTTGCCTGCAAGTGCAGGCTGTTGTCTTTCAGGCAAGGCATGCCGGGTGTTTCTGCGGGGTCGACATCGAGGTAGTTCACGTGCAGAGCAAAACAAATCCCTTGCAAGGTGAGGGAGCAGTCTGTGTCTCGCGTGATTTTGAAATAGCCGCCGTCTCCCCATTTCGACCCCCAGCTATTGCGAACGATCCAACTATTGTCGCTGTCATCCCACCCGACGATCGTAACTACGTGCCAACCATCGGGTTTGGCGCTGCTCGACCGCGAATACACACCCGACTTATATCCATAAAAATCGGAGTAGATTTGCATTTGGGAGATCACAGGAGTTTTGACGAGCTGCTTTTTGATCTCCGGAACCGACCAAGGGATGATGCTCATATGCCAGTCGTCGATGCGTACGCGACGCTCTTTCCAATCGCTGCAGACGTTGGAGCATTGTCCTTCCTCGGCAAGATAGGGATAACAGGCTTCGTCGGGAACCCCATGGGTTTTCAAGCGATTGCCGACTTCTTCCGCGGTTCCTCCGTTGGCGCAGCTTCCGAGGGTGATGCAGGAGATGACGCTTTGCTCAGATAGATCGACATCGAGCCATGGATTCGCGGCGATGACTTTGAGCTGGCTTTCGAGCGCTCCGAGCGTACCAAATACAAAGCAGCTTCCGCAGCTTTTTTGATCCCGAACGGGTGACATCCAATCGTCGCCACCGACATTATGCCAATTGAATTTGGGGTCGGTAGGGACAGCGTTGGGTAAGTCGCGGAGCTGGGGCGGCGGTGTGGAGGAGGTGGGAAAGGAGGGGGCGGGCATGAGCCTTGCGGCACGTTGTGCCGATGACATTTGCGTCAACTCATTCTCGCACCATAAGAAAGAGGAAGAGGTTCCTTGAACGACCCGGCATGCGTTCGTTTCGGCGCGTGCGGTGAAGGAATAGAGCGATAAAGCGATGGTGGGGAGGCTAACGAGCAGAGTCGATTTGCGCATGGTGGCTTTCCGGTGACAATAACGCCAATACTAGGGGAAGTAACCGCATATCGATGCCAAGGCAAGCCACACGAAGGGGGCGGTCGTGAGCGGAAGGAAGGGGTTGTGTTGGTTACGAATTAGAAGAAGATACCGCCAAACCAGCGCAAGGTATGGGCGGCGGAGGTTTCGAGGCGAATGTTCTGGTTGGCGGCTTGTTCTTCTTCGCCGGGAAGATAGCCGAGCCCTCCCAGAGGAAAGAGCACACCGTATTGTAGCATCGTGAAAAAACCACCCATCTTTTCCGGATCGTCGTTGAGCGAACCGTCTTTCGACTGGAAGTAAAGCTGCAGGTCGATTTCGATGCCCAGATCGCGTCGGTGTCCCGGGGCTTGGACGAATTCGCTCGCGCGGCTCCAGATGACAGCGCCCCCACCGCCGAATCGTTGTCCATTGGGTTTGCGCGAGAAGTCATAATCGACGGAAGGTCGGAAGTAATAGGTGCCTTGTACGCGATTCAAAATATGTCGATGCAAGATGAGATCGACGCGGTAGTCGGGGTGAAAGCGGAACGTTGAATCCGTTCGATCATCGGTGCGTTGTGGTTGTAGACCGCCGGAGCCTGGCGTCAGGCCGCCGACCTGCGGTCCGGTGACGTCGGGGTCTCCCGAAGCCCATCCGAAGCCGAATTGCAGGCTCAATCGGTCTTCGACCGTTCGGAATTCGGTTTGGGTGGCGACGCCATACTGGCGAATTTTATGTCCGTTTTCGTCTTCTCGAACGTTTTCGTAGTTGTTTCCAGCTACCTCGGTGTTGTCGAGGGAGCCGCGAACCATCACGGCTTCCGCTTCGAATCGCAGTTTTTTGTATAAGATCTGCAGCCACAAATCGGGGATGATGATTTTGGCATTGCGACGTACATAGCCATCCTGGATGGTGTCGGCTGATGCCCCCAAGTTGGCGGCGTTGGTGGTGTTGAAAGCATCGTTGGCCAAGAATTGATGCCGATACGTAAACTGCACGCCACCGTTGAGGACCAGGCCTCCCCGTGACAACGTAAGGCGTTGCAACGCGGGCTGTTTACGACGCATCAGCGTCAGAACGTACTGATTGACGTCATCGAGCTGCGCAAGGTCATAGGCTTGGCCTTGCTGCTGAGCGGATTGGCTGATGGCACCTTCGCCAGGAAAGTCCCACGCTGCGCTGACGTACAGATCGAGCGCTTTGATGCCTGTCGTGAACATCAACCGGTCGACGGTGGATTGCGTGTCGGAGTCGTAGCCATCGCCGGCGTTTTGCACCATTCCCAAGCCCCAATGAGAAGGCATACGACCGAATCGCAGTTGTCCGATGGGGGTCAAATACTCGCCCCACACGCGTTTGACGGTGATGGAATTACCGTAGGCGTTATAACCTGCGACAGGGGGCATCATGGTTTCGTTGTAGACGCCGAGAGGGGTGTAGCCGGAGGGCGCGACGCGGGCGAAGCCGCCGGACGATGAGGGCTCGTTGGCATAGCCGGTGGGAGTCGATCCAAGCACGAGGTTATCGAGCAAGTCGATCTGCGACATGATCCGAAGGTTGTCGCTTACGTGCAGTTCTGGATTGAGTCGGAAACGAATGTTGGCGCCAGCTTGCGTTTTATCCGTGCAATACTGGGGATTGGCAGCATCTTCGCCACAAGCGTGGGCCGCGTGTTGCTGAATCTGACCGTCAAACCAACTCGTATAGCTGTGGTCGGGGGGGCGAGGCCAAAGGGCTTTGTCGTACGGATCCGAACGGCCGAGGCTGAAGTTTTGAAATAGTTCCGCGCGCATTCGGAAATAGCCATGAAGCTCGAGAATGGGACGCGCGATATGCCACCAATCCTCGGCGAAAACTTGTTCATGATTTTCGACGACGGGTGCGGGAGCATCGTGTTGCGATATCAGTGACGACGAAGAGGCAGCGTTTGCTTGCGATATTGGGGCAGGGGTGAGGGAGGGGTGCGCGTTGGGCGGGGACTCCGAACGACGCGTTTCGGTGGACGCGGGTTCCGGTGTCTCCGAGGATTCGTCTTGGGAGGCCGAAGTCGCGTCGTCGGAGGTTTCCAATTCACCTTCGGGCTTTGGTTGTGCCGAAAGGGGAAAGGAAAGCAAGAGCATGGGAACGACAAAGACGGCGGCACGTCGAATGTGCGGCATGAAAGAGATTCTCCTTCAGGACTGTGAGCGGGGGGACCTTGCCCTTCGTTGGCGTCGCAAGCAAGCCCCATATCACGAGACCCGGCACGAAGGGGTCGAGAAGCCTGAAACAAGCGGTAGGCGCGAACCCGAGGAAGGACCAAAGGGGTCACTTGGCGTAGACATTGGCGAGATGATTGCGCATGGCGTTCGCATCCACCTGGGCAATCGGTTGTGTTCCACCTTTTTTTCGGGGAGGAACCATAGCAGCGGGAACCATGCCGGTGGCGCGTTTGGCAAATTCACGTTGGGCTCGCCAGCCAGGGGTTTCCGGAATCCCCAGGGCTTGGCAAAAAGCGTTGCCCAACTCAATAGCGCTTGGGTATCGGTGGTCCGGATTTTTGGCGAGTGCCCGCGCGAACAATAGATCCATGACCGGAGGCGCTTGCGGAAGCAATTGGGTGATCGGCGGCGGCGTGTCTTCGACTTGCGATGCTCGGACCATCAATTCGCTCTTGTCACCCTCGTCGAAGGGCGTCTTGCCCGTAAGCATTTCGAATAAGACGATGGCGGCACTGTACAAGTCACTACGCCCATCGAGTTCTCGCCCCAACACTTGTTCGGGAGACATATAAGCTCCAGTACCGGGTTGAACGCCCCCGCTGCGACGCGCCTCATCGGCGGGAAGCCGGGCGATACCGTAATCGGTAAGCTTGGCTAACCCGTCCCTACGTATCAACAAGTTGGCGGGTTTCACATCGCGGTGAACGATGCCAAGTTCGTGGGTTGCCGCAAGAGCGCCCAGCAATTGTTCGAAGTAATGCCAAGCTCGTTGAAAAGGCAGGCAGGGCTGACGATAGGCGCGAGCGGTTGGTGCGTGGCGAGCGATGACATTGTCCAAGGCTTCGCCATCGACGAATTCGATGACGAGAGAAAGCTGCCCCGGAGCTTCTACGAGCGAGAAAAAATGCACGATATTCGGGTGGTTGAGACGTTGCAGGGCGGTGGCTTCCCCCACGAACAGCTTTCGAACGAAGTCGCGTGTGGTCATGAGGGGGTGGAGGATTTTTATAGCGACGGGGTGCGATGGGGTATTGGCTTGTGGGCCATGGGGGTTGTAGTACATCCACCCCTGATAAACGACACCATTCCGCCCATCCCCGATGAGGTTTCCTACGATGACTTGGCTCCAACCGAGGTCTAGGCGGGCACCAGGGCCGGTGGTGGGAGCCTGGATGCGAGCGGGGGCTGGGGCTCCGCAATTCGGGCAGAATCGGCCGTCGTTCGAAAACACTGTCTTGCAACCAGCGCAGACCGTCACGGCCCAGAGCATATCAGGTTGTTGGCTGTCGCGCCGACCTTGATGCGAATTCGCCCTATGACGTCCAGATCAGTTGATCGACTGGGCCCCTTCGTGCGAGCCTGTGGTTCGCCTTGGTCGGGATTGCGTTCGGCCTGGGCAGGGAAGTGACGGCTGTTGAATCCAAGGAGAAATCAGTAAATGAGACTGCGCCCTCTCATGATGTCATGCGTGCTGGGGACGGGCATGATGCTGGCTGCTGGAGTTGCTTCGGCTCAGCAAGAAGGTGAGTTTTCCGTTCAACGCTTCGAGCCTGCCCCTGGACCGAATAACTTCGTAACTGTCGAAGGTGCTCGTGTCACGGGGGATATGGCTTGGTCCGTTGGGCTGTTCGGAAACTACGCTCATCGACCGTTCGTGGTTCGTAGTTGTATTTCGGAAACGAATTGTGATGAAGCCAACAAGTTGTTGAACGACGACATTGCGGTTGTGCGTGACCTCATTACGGCAGACGTGCTGGCGTCATTGGCTCCGATATCGAGATTGCAAATCGGATTGCGTATCCCGCTGTCGTACGTCAATGGCGATGGTGTCGATACGGTTCGAGGCCAGCCGGCGACGGGTGGGCTATCTGGCTTTGGTCTTGGCGACCCCACGTTGGAGGGCAAGTATCGATTCTTTGGTGAGCCGGACACGCCGTTGGTTCTCGGTGCGGGTGCGTTTGTTTCCGGCCCCGTGGGTCACGCCATGGCGGAAGGTAAATACATCGGGTATTCCTCGCCGGTGGTAGGACTGCGTGGAATCGCGGATTTCCAGGCAGGAGCCTTGTCTCTCGGCGGAAATCTCGCCGCCCTTTATCGATCCAGTGCGACGTTGGGTTCGACGGAACTCGGACCTGAATTCCGTTATGGTGGTGCGGTGGGCTACAACGTCAGCCCGGTGTTCAAACTGGTGGGGGAGGGATACGGGGGAACGAAATTCAGCACAAAAAATGGAACCAATAGCTTGGAGGCGTTGGGGGCGGTGCAGATCATGCCCTTGCGCTCCGGCTTTTCGTTCACCTTGGGCGGCGGCGCCGGCGTCATTCAAGGCGTCGGGGTTCCGATGTTTCGTGGATTCGCAGGTATTTTGTATTCTCATACCGCCACGGATACCGATGGCGATGGAATCCCGGATGATGTCGATCAGTGCCCGACTGAGCCCGAGGATTTGGACGGTTTCGAGGATGAAGACGGATGTCCGGATCCGGATAACGATGGAGACACCATCCCCGACGATCGGGACAAGTGCCCCAATCAGCCTGAAACCTTCAATGACTACCAAGACGATGACGGATGTCCGGATGAGATTCCTGACCGGGACAAAGACGGCATAGCGGATAGCGAAGACAAGTGTCCAGACGCGGGTGGCGAAGTCATTCGTGTCAAGGGACCTCATTATGGTTGTCCCGACCGTGACAAGGATGGCATCCCGGACCACTTGGATAAGTGCCCCGATGAGCCGGAGGATACGGACGGCTACATGGACGAGGACGGATGTCCGGATCCGGATAATGATGGCGACGGAATCCCGGATGTGGAGGACCAATGCGTCGACGTGCCGGGGCCCAAAGACAACCACGGTTGTCCTTACGAAGACAAAGACAAGGACGGGATCCCCGATCACCTGGATAAGTGTCCAGACGAACCGGAGAACTACAATGGATACCAGGATGAGGACGGTTGTCCGGACAATAGGCCCACCTTGGTGACGCAAACGGCGGACGCCATCGAGATTCAGGGCTCGGTGGAGTTCGCCACCAACAGCTCCAAAATCGTGGGAGCGAAAAGCTTCCAGATCCTTGATGGAGTTGCTTCGCTCATGGTTCACAACCTGCGCATCCAACAGGTGGAAGTACAAGGTCATACGGACAATCGAGGTGGTGAAGCCGCCAACAAGAAACTGTCCCAAGACCGAGCGGAAGCCGTCGTCAAGTACCTCACAGAAAAAGGCGTCCAGGCTTCCCGACTCACCGCTGTCGGATATGGTCAAGAAAAACCGATCGCGGACAACAACACCAACGCTGGCCGTCAAAAGAACCGACGGGTCGAATTCAAGATCACCCGTCAAGCCAAGTAACCCTGCCTCTTCTCTTTTCCTCACCGCGTGTGCTACCCATTGCCCCAATGATCGGGGTTCATCTCTCTCGTCACCTCCAGCCTACCGTCCTTGCCGCAGGGCTGCGTCTAGCGCATAAGCCACTCGTGATGGGCCTGGTTGCCTGTTGCCTGGCTCTCACTTCGGAATCTTTCGCCCAACAGACGGATTATCAAGGTCCATCTCGCGCGCCTCACGTCCGGCTGCTCCTCGATGCACACACGTGGCATGGTCCGTGGACGATCACGTTCGTCAACGAAGAAGACGTTCCCGTCCGTATTGCCGCCGATGCTCGTCAGCTCTCCCTTCTCGTTCGCCTTCCTAACGACAAAAACTACACCAAGTGTAGCCTTCCCTCATCGATGCGCGGGACCGGGCGTGATCGACAACTCGTGCTCGACCCCGCGCAATCCTATGTCGAAACGATCGACCCAAGGCTGTACTGCTGGGGAGAAAATCAAACAAAACTAGCTCCAGGGGCTTCCGTGACTGCGTTCGTGGGCTGGGCTCCTGATGTGCGTTTGGAAAAACGGTCGAAACCGCAAGTGGCTCCCTTCGTGGTGGAGCCTGTTCTGGCTCCACCAGCCTTTCCGTTCACCAAACAGATGGCTTCTCTTACCCATTGGCTCGCAGCGTCAGACGATTCGTTGATCGCGCAGCCCGAGCAACCTCCTGCGCGGTATGTGGGAACACCGGACCTTCGGCTGAGCACACCGAAGTGGGAAGATGCGGACCTTCGCTCCGCGCGTATATCGGCGACACTCACCAATGTTGGGGACCGTGCGGCGCTCATTCATATTCGTCCCGATGACCTGGAATTGCGCGTACAGCGCCCGGATGGATCGATGGCCGCGTGTGGACCGGGGTCCAGCTATCGCGCGGCCGTGCGTGATTTCTTTCTCACCATTCAACCTGGTAAATCCGTGTCGGTCAGCTCTTTGCTTTCTGAGCGTTGTCCCTCCGGAACGTTCGAGCGACCCGGGTTGTATCAATTGCACACCACACTGCGCGCCCGTGACAATGGTTCGGCCTTTCACTTGCAAGCCATCACGGGTGACTTCGCGGCTCCCACACCAACGCTATTGCGGCTTCGAACGGCGCGATTGCCGTTTTATGCCGCCGTCCCCGAAGCCTCCCCCGCGACTCCTCCACGTAACGGACCGTGATAGTGTCAAAGAGATGATCTTGGCCTTCGCTGTGGTATGTTGCGCGACCCACTGCAACGATGACGAAGGCTTCTGATGAGCACAGCACGAACTCCATCTTCATCGCCGACATGCAACGCAACTAGTCGGTCGCACGCCCCCGTTCTCGATTCGATTGTCGACGCTTTATGTGCGGAAGACCGTGGGATATTGCGCCACGTCAGAAAACCGCCGTGTGCAGAACCATTGCCTTCTGCCGCGACCGTGGCATCCCTCGTGGAACAGCTTCGTGCCACGATTTTCCCAGGATATTTTGGTGCTGATGAACTCTCACCCGAAAACGCTCGGTACCATCTCGGACATATTCTCGACAAGGTGCGTCGTGGACTCAGAACTCAAATCAAGCGCGGAATCTGTTTCTCGTGTGATCCCACGGCCCCAAAACCGGATTGTGCGGATCGGGCCACACAGGTCACGGATGCGTTTTTGAAGCGCCTTCCCGATATCCAGATGGCTCTCATGGACGATGCGCAGGCGGCGTATGAAGGCGATCCTGCAGCGGTGTCTCCAGACGAAGCCATTTTTTGTTATCCCGGTCTTCGCGCGATCACCGACTATCGAATCGCCCATGAATTGCATCTGCTTGGCGTGCCGTTGCTGCCGCGCATGATTACAGAGCATGCGCACGGGGCCACGGGCATCGACATTCACCCAGGCGCACAAATTGACCGACGCTTTTTCATCGACCATGGAACGGGAGTCGTGATCGGTGAAACGTGTGTCATCGGACGAGGGGTTCGTCTGTACCAGGGGGTGACCCTTGGAGCGAAGAGCTTTCCTCTCGATGAAAACGGTAAGCCCATCAAAGGGATCGCACGTCATCCGATTCTCGAAGACGATGTCATCGTATATTCGGGAGCTACGATTCTTGGTCGAATCACGATCGGTCGCGGCTCTGTCATCGGAGGCAATGTATGGCTGACCCGTGGAGTTCCGCCCAATAGCCGGATTGCTCAACAAGCGCCTCGACAGGAAGTATTCGTCGATGGTGGAGGAATCTAATCGACGCGCCCTCGTCGTCGGTTTTCCCTTGAATCACAGAGGGAACAACCATGGCTCCAAGCTTCAAAACGAGCCTTGTACGAAAGCCATGGCGGTGTGTTTTCGCAAGTCCAGGCTCGGTTGCACGCTTGCCGTGGAAGTGGGAACCGAGGGGCGAGATAAGTAAAAATAGGTAGCCGCGCCGAGCGAGACGAGTCCTGCCCCTAGCGCGATATCCCCAATCAATATGTCACGTTTGGCAGCATCCACGTCGCTCGTGGAGCAGAACGGTTTGCATCCCTGCGCATCGAGGTCGGAGCGTTTCGACAGTCCCCGCGCTTCGAAATAAACGGAGGTGGCAAGCCCCGCGATCCCAACGCCCCCGAGCACATAAACCATGGTGGGCACGGGTCGAATGGTGTCTCGATCGACGTCAGGAGTAGGTTCCAAGGGGGCTGGTGGACCGCTGGACGTCGACTCGAACACGACCATGACTTCATGGTTTTTAATTCCTTCACGAAACACCGTCTCTTGTTCGACGGGCGGGAGTCCATCGGTTTCGAAGCGAAGAACGTGAGGTCCCGGGTCCACTTCGATCGCGCGACCGTCGAGCGTGGAGGCCACCTGTCGGCCATCGACGAGCACGCGCACCTCATATAGTTCGGTTCCATCCGCACGACGTGCAATGACCGAGATGGTGGGGATGCTGCTGTTGACTTCCGTAAGCCACGGGGCGCATTCCTTTTGAAGAATCGTTGGGCAGGTATCTCGAACGCACGTAAGCAAGCTCTGCCGTGCATCGAGAAGTTTCCCTTCTTTTCTAGCTACTTGCGCGTGCTCGTGGGCTTCGATGCAGGCCTGTACATCATCTGCCCGAGATACCGTGGGAAATACGGTAGCCATGACACCAACAAGGGCCACAGGGGCATAGAAGCGTCGAGTGATAGGTTTGAGGCTCACCTTAAGCACTCCGGTTTGAAACGTTTGATGCCATTGGCATCGACGGTAAACGGGGGATCGCATTGTGCTGCGGGGGGCGTTGTTCCGGCAGGTGGTTTCGTGGGAGAAGGTGGTGGTTTGTCCTTGTTTCCCGCGGGCTTGATGACAGGCGGGCGAACCACGGGACGCGCGGAAGCTTCGGGCTCCTGACTATCGGGCTCTTCGACAACGACGTCTGCGTCTTCCGTCACTCGCATGAGCTGATCGATTTGTATCGTCGGCGTTTCTTCTTGGATTGTGGCGGACGGTGGCGCCGTCGCGTGAGGGGAATCGCTACTCACGGTTGAAGTTGCTGAATGAACGAGAGTGTACGCACCAATGATTCCGAGACCGATGATTCCAATGGCAACACCCGCGGAAAGGATGACGACATGGCGTCCGGACGATGAGGACTGCTGGGAGACAATGGTCGTTCCGCCTGGTGTTGGCAAAGATGAGATGACGCCGGTGTTTGGAGCCGATATCACTGAAATGCCGGAAGAGGCAGTGGGTTGAGATAGTAGTTCGTGTACTTCGAAGGCGGGCTGTGAGGTTAGACTCTCGAATTCCGCAATTTTGTCAGCCTTTTCGCGTAACTCATCGCCGACTTCCTCACGAACCCAGTCACCGACTTCGCGCGTGGAAGCGACGACGAGGGCCTTTTCGATGGCGATGGCCATATCGCGCGCGCTTTGCCATCGATCGTCGGGGCGGGCCGAAAGCCCTTGAAGCACGATATTGTCGAGGCTTTTGGGGAGCCCTGGCGTTCGTTGGCTTGGAGGTTCGATCGCTGCGTTGCTCGTGCGTTCGAGGATTTCGTGCATCAACGAAACGTCATGCTGTCCTTTGAACAGTTTTCGATTGCTCAAAAGTTCCCACAACACGACAGAAGCAGCGTAGATATCCGCGCGCCGGTCGATCGGTTCGCCCCGGATCTGTTCTGGAGGCATGTATTGGATCTTGCCTTTGAGAGACCCTTGTCGCGTGCTTTGAAGCCGTCCACCAGCTTTGGCGACACCGAAGTCGATGACCCGCGCAACCCCATCGACATCCACCAAGATGTTTTGAGGTGATACGTCACGGTGAACGATGCCGAGGGACTGTCCATTTTCGCCGATGGCTTCATGAGCAGCGTGCAGTCCATGAAGGGCACCGACCATGATGCTCAACGTAATTTTTGGGGGAATCCGTTTGTCGCCGGTGCGGGCGGAGCGAGCAAGACGTGATACCGAGGCGCCCTGGACGTAGTCCATGACGAGGAACACCTCTTTGTCGAGCACGACCACATCGAGGATCGATACGACATTCGGATGGCGTACGCGGGAAGCCAGACGGGCTTCGTCCAAAAACATGGCGACGAAATCCGGGTCTTTGGCCAGGTGTTCATGCAAGCGTTTGATCGCTACGGTTCGCGAAAAACCCGCTTCGCCAAGGAGTCTTCCGAGATGCACCGTGGCCATGCCTCCGGACGCGATCTCATGATGGATGGCATATCGTCCGATGACTCGGTGTGCGGTGGAAGGCGAGGAAGGAGAAAGAGATGTCACGCGCTGTTAGTATACGGGATTGGACACCATGACCGCAAAGCCGTCGCACTCCATTGTTATTTGCGATGGGCACTCGTGAGAAAGAATCGTAATTCCAGACTTCGGACCGGGCGCCCGTGGATGGGTCCGCGGTGCCATGACGTTAGTTCGTGGTGGAGTTCCCATCGTAACCCTTCGTTGACGGCGCTACGCAACTGCGACATCCTTTTGGTAATGGCGCGTTCATTGGTTCGTAGCGCCGCGGTCGTTTGCGGCGTGGCAACTCTTTCGATTTCATCGGCTTGTTCCTTGACGGACCCACTCGGTGGATACGCCGATGGCCAAGGCAAACCGTCCGGGAGTGATGCGGGTACTGACGTCGTCAACGATGTGCATGTCGATGCTTGCCCCAAAGGGTTCGACGATTGTGACGGCCTTGCGAGCAACGGATGCGAGACGAACACGAATTCCAGCTTAGAACACTGTGGAGGCTGCCATCAGCCCTGTCTGGTGGAGCAGGGGGTGGGAATTTGCTTGCTTGGACAGTGTCAAATCGATTCTTGCCTTCCGGGATTCGATGATTGCGATGGGGAGGTGCAAAACGGGTGTGAGGCGGACTTGTCTGACGTTGCGCATTGCGGGTTCTGTGGGAACGTCTGCGAATTTGACAACGCGCAAGCCGTTTGTGAACAAGCCACCTGCCTTATCGACCATTGTCAACCGGGTTTCGACGACTGTGATTTGGACGAGGACAATGGGTGCGAGCAGGACATCCATTCTTCCCTTGAGCACTGCGGCGAGTGCGGAAAACCATGTCTGCCACGGCCGAACTCGACACCATCTTGCGAAAAGGGCTCGTGCTTATTGAAGTGCGACAAAGGTTATGGGGATTGCGATGGCGATCATGCCAACGGGTGTGAGTCGGAGTTGGGCGCGGATGTCATGAACTGTGGCGATTGCGGTCATGCCTGCTCGACGGCTCATGCTGCTCCTCAATGCATCGGAGGCAAATGCGTATTGACGTGTGAAGACGGGTTCGCAAGCTGCGATGACGACGTTACCACGGGCTGTGAAACGGATATTGGATCGGACCCGAATCATTGTGGCTCATGCGAAACGGACTGCCCGTCGGCACCGGGAGCACAACCCTCGTGTGTCTCCCGAACGTGTGGTCTGGCTTGTTTGTCCGGCTTGGGAGATTGCAACGCCAAGGATTCGGATGGTTGTGAGACGGACCTCACGACGCATGAACTGCATTGCGGTGTTTGTGGCAGGAGTTGTTGGGGGGAGGAATGTATCGAAGGGACATGCCCGAGCCGTTTGCTCGTCAAGGGCTTGAATCGTCCGACCGCGATGGTGCTCGATGCAACGCATGTGTATTGGACGGACGCGTACGACAACAGTGTGTACAGCATGCCCAAGTCTGGAGGGGATAAGTCGACGGTGGCATCGGAGGGAGCGACTGGTCCGATCACCATTTACGGCGGGATATTGTATTGGGCGACGGGTCTTGGAATTGCGAAAGTGGCTGTGAATGGGGGGGCAAAGAAAAGTGTGGTCGATGGCGAAAGTCTCGTTGTCGATCTGACCAATGATGGTTCGACGTTGTTTTGGCTGCGTCCTGGAACTTGGAGCGGCAGTGCGTACAACGAGGATGGGAAAGTCGTGCGGGCCTCGATGTCTGGGGGATCAGTGCTCGAGCTTTCGGTGGATCAGAAAATGCCCAAGGCGTTGGTGGTCGATTCCACGCACGTATATTGGGTCAATGAGGGAACCTATTCGGGATTGAAGTACAACAACGATGGTTCCGTGATGAAAGTGGCGAAGACGGGGGGGGTGGTTACTACCCTGGCGTATGCGCAAAGTGCGCCGTGTGGCATCGCGATCGATAACACCACTGTATATTGGGCGAATTGCCGTGATGGTTCGGTGTGGGCGGTACCAAAAACGGGAGGTGTGGCGACTGCCTTGGTGCAAGGTCAGACCGTGAGTGAGGGTCTGGTGATATCCGGGGGAGAATTGTATTGGCCGTATCGAGGACCTAGCCCTAACGCGGCTACTGGCGACGTAAAAAAAGCTTGGATAGGAGCGTCGCAACCCCTTGTTCTTGCGAAGTCGCAAGCGCAACCGATTCGGCTAGCGGTGGATAGTCTGTACGTGTACTGGCTCAACTGGGGGTTTGATGGCGACCCACCTCCAGGCAATGGCTCGGTATCGCGCGTTGCCCGGTAGGTAATCGTGCGGATGGAGACGACGGACCATGGCGTATTGGCTGCTGAAAACAGAGCCCGGTGCGTATAGTTTCGATGATTTGTTGCGAGACAAGGGGACGTGCTGGGATGGCGTGCGAAACTACCAAGCTCGCAACAATCTTTCGCGCATGAAACAGGGCGATCGTTGTGTGATTTACCATTCCGTAGGCCCGAAGGAAGCGGTTGGCGTGGCAAAAGTGACGAAAACAGCCTACCCAGACCCAACGTCGGCGGATGCGAAATGGTTGGCGGTAGACATCGTGCCTGAAGAGCGTTTTGCGTTTCCGGTCTCTCTGGCAACGATGAAGGCTCATCCCGTGCTGGCGGGCATGGCTTTGGTGCGACAGTCTCGTCTTTCGGTTTGTCCAGTTACCTCCGATGAGTTCGAAGCATTGGTTTCTCTTGCCAATATTGCTCGACCTTCGAATCGAATCTGAACGCTCACCGCTCGGACGGATACCAACTTCCCCATACCTGTACTAAGGGAATCGGGACCATGCTGGACGACGACTCTGAGGATCGGTTGAGCGGGATACCTCCGCAAGAAAGACCGTTGTCCGTCGTGGCGGCGGTGTTGTGGTTTGTGGTGGCCACGGCAGGAGCGATGACGCTCATTGCCGTGACGCATGCGTTGCGTCCGGGTGCGCAGACGGACATCGTCAATGCCGTGGCATGTCAGGCCATCGCGTACTTTGCGACGATCTTGCTGGCGGTTCGCGTTCATGGTGGCAACAGGGCGTTGGCGGATATATTTGCCTTGCGCAAGACGCATCCGATTTTTTTCCTGTTGGGGGGGCTATTGGGCGTTTGTTTGCAGATCCCCGCGGAGTTGTTGCAGCGGCTGGTGTTTCGCTTTCTTCCGATGGATCCGCAATCGCTGGAAATGCAATCCGAAATGCTTCGCATGGACAGTCTTGTCTCACGAATCATGATTCCGATCGTGGTCATTGGTTTGGGGCCTTTCGTGGAGGAGCTTTTCTTTCGCGGTCTTCTGTTTGGGGGTATGCGGCGCAGTCATGGGGTAGGGTTTACTTGCTTCATGGTGGCTGTCCTTTTCGCGGGTGCCCATGGGAGTATCCAATTATTCGTTCCTTTGCTGGTCATCGGGGGAGCCATCACGTTGGTTCGAGCCGTGAGCGGTTCTGTGGGACCTGGTCTCGTGGCTCATTTTTGTTTCAATGCGATCCCGATTCTCGGCATTGCTTTCGGATGGATCCGTTTCGATAGTGACCCCACTCCCTTGCCTTGGACGATCAGCGTCGGAGGAGTGCTGGCGACCATGTTGATCCTTGCAGCGTTTGTCATGCTTTCTTTACGCAGTCAGGCCGCCGTGCGTGCGCGTCAGGAGGACTTGAGATGATGGAACGAACGACGGATGAGCGTCCGAAGACCGCAATTTGTTTGACGGGAGGGGGCGTGACGGGGGGCGCGTATCAATTGGGCGCCTTGTCCGCGCTCGAATCCGTGGTGGAATCCGAGCCTTTTGATTTGATCATTGGCACGTCCAGCGGCGCCAGCGTGGCTGCCGCCATTGCGGGAGGTTTGCCGGTATCCAGGCTTTTTCGCGCGCTGCTCGATCCCGCGGACAACTTCTTTCCCCTCGAGCGGAACCACATATTGAGCCTGGATGTCGGCGAATGGCGGCGCACCATCATGAGCGGATTGAACGCCATTCGGCATGGCGTAGCTTCGCTTGTGGCGCGAAGCCCGGCTCCGATGCCTTCTGACCTTTGGGAACAACTCGATCGTCTCTTCGATGCATTGCCCGCGGGGTTGCTGTCCCTGGACCGATACGAACACTTCCTAGCCGATTTTTTCCTACGAAGACGTGTTCCGAACAGTTTTCGAAGTCTACATCGTGAGTTGCTCATTACCGCAACCGATCTCGATGGCGGTGAAAGCGTATTGTTTGGATCTTCGCAATTCGATCACGTTCCCATTTCTCTCGCCTGTACGGCTTCGATGGCGCTGCCGCTGTTTTTTTCACCCGTTCGTATCGGTGATCGGTACTACGTGGATGGCAGCGTGGCACCCACGACGGAGATCGATATCGCTGTTGCCAACGGAGCAAAATTCATCCTTGTTTTGAACCCGAACGTGCCGATTCGCGTATCGGTTATGCCCGATGGCGTTCCTACGGGGCACGGCATTCGATCGAGCCTTCGCGACAAAGGATTGATGTGGATCTACAACCAGGCGATGCGGACGTCCATTCATGCTCGTCTGACGGAAGCGGCGTCTCGTATCAATGCATCGGGCTCGGCGCATGTTTTGCTTGTGGAACCGGAGCCGGAAGTCGCCATGCATTTCATGAACAACGCAACGAGCCCACAGGCGCGCAAAGAAATCATGCACGCTTCTCATCGCGCATCTCGAACGCGATTCCGAAAATGGGCCAGCGACAACAACCCGCTCATGGAGTCTTTGGGATGGCGGATCAAAGCCGATGAAGATGCTGCCGTGGGAAGCACCGCGGACTATTGAGAAGCCTTGCCACTCATGACCATGAATTCCCATCGGCGCTTGCCTTTCCGTTTGATGAGCCTGGGCTGGGCAATCACCGCGCTCTTGTGCTCGTCGTGCAAAGAACACTACGTCATTGGTGATCATGTGTTCGTCGAATGGGAAGGAAATGATTACCCGGCGGTCATCGTCGATGCGGAAGGTCCTGCACGGTTTCGCGTGCATTACGATGGATACGATGCGATCTGGGATGAGACCATCAATGTGGCGCGGATCAAAGGAAGGGTCAAAGGACCCGTGGTTCCGCCACCACCACCGGCCAAGGTGATGCGACGCGGCGGAGCCCCTCTTGCCTCGTCCTCCGCTTCGGGTGGACATTCTCTGTCGCGCTACAAAGTCGGCCAACGGGTGCGTGTCTCTTGGAACAACCACATATATCCCGCCAGTATCGTCGAAGTGCTGGGGGAGGAACGATACCGGGTTCATTACGAAGGGTTTGGTCCCGAATGGGACGAAACCATCGACGTGTCGAGAATCAAAGAGCCTCGTTGACCGCGCGCCGATGGCGTCGATAATGGTTGTGAACCAACGATTTCGTGAGTGCAGTATGATGTCGGATTTGCTGACCTATCTTTGCCCATTCTGCAATGCCAGCCTCAACCCACGCGAGTACGTCATTTTGCGTGGTGAACTGAAGGGGCGGCGAGCCCTGATGTTGTTCAACCCCACACCAGGGGATTATTCAACGATCATACCCGCCGATTTCCCGGTTGAAATGAACGATGAGGTCGCGTTTTATTGTCCCGTCTGTAGCCGTGACCTGGCTTGCCCCCAAGACCCAAGCATGGCCGAATTGCGCTTTCGCAAAGAGGGAGACGAGGAAGAGCAAGGAACCGTACTCTTTTCTCGCGTCGCCGGTCGCCGTGCGACATACTTCATCGCGGAAGGAAGGGTCCACTCATTCGGTGAGCATGCGGATGCGGATGGGGTTAATTATTGGGGGGTTCGGACGACGATATGAACCCTTTCTGATTCGTGATGTGTTTAGGATGGCTGATTTATAGCTCTTGTGGTACATAATCTGGCACGAGATGTGCTGCTGACCGGAATACCGAGGTTCCTCATGCGCTACTCCCGTCTCCCTCTAATCCTTTCCATTGGGGCTATTTATGCGGCTTTTGTCTCAGGCTGCGGACGATCGGATTTGGATTGGGAAGATCTCGATCCTTCGCTGTTGGGCCAAGGTGGCACAGATCCTGAGGCCGGAGGCACAGGTGGAACAGGCGGAACGGGTGGGGAAGGGGGGACAGGAGGAATAGGGGGAACCGGGGGGGAAGGTGGCACAGGCGGAGCAGGCGGAACAGGCGGAGCAGGGGGGATAGGTGGGGAAGGAGGTTCTGGCGGTTACGGAGGCACAGGTGGCTACGGAGGAGGCGGCTACGGTGGCTCGGGCGGTTACGGAGGCACAGGTGGCTACGGAGGAGGCGGCTACGGTGGCTCAGGCGGCTATGGGGGCACGGGTGGCTACGGAGGTGGCGGCTACGGTGGTTCGGGCGGTTATGGGGGCACGGGTGGCTACGGAGGTGGCGGCTACGGTGGTTCGGGCGGCACAGGTGGCACAGGTGGTGCTGGTGGCATAGGTGGTGCTGGTGGCACGGGTGCAACAGGCGGCTATGGCGGAACGGGTGGGACGGGTCCTGTCTGCGAGGGTGGTCCCCACGATGATTGCGATGGCGACGGTTGGACGGTAGCGGAGGGAGATTGCTGTGACAAACCGGGATTCTGTTCGACCACGCCGGCTCTCGTGAATCCAGGAGCATTTGAATACATCGGCAACGGCGTCGATGATGACTGCGATGGTCTCATCGACAACATACAGCCTCCTTGCGACGGGATGTTGAACAACACGAACTCGTCCGATCCTATGGATTATGCGAAAGCGATCGGGTTGTGCCAGCAAACGAAGGAAACGGACCCGCCGCCTTTCCGTCGGTGGGGGGTCATCTCCGGTGAGTTTTCGTTAGCGAATGGGACGGGGGTACCCGCAAGCCAATCGCGTGCGATACGAAGTGGTTTCGGCAATTTGATCACATCGTTGAACGGTGGGCGGCTTGCGATACTATCCACGGGGCATGCGGCTTCCGTAAACCAAGCGAACCCGAATTATGCTCCGTTCCAGCCCGGACAGGACTTTGGCAAAAAGAGTCCATTCCCGCAGGATTGGTATGCTGCCAACGGCTATCGGCTTCCGAATGCGCCGGGGTGTCCTGAACCGAGTGGCGATCATGCGAATGACCCGATCATGCTTCGTTTGCGAATCCGTGTTCCCACGAATGCTAGGTCATTTTCCTTTGCTTCCTGGTTCTTCTCCGCAGAGTTCCCCGAGTACGTATGTTCTGCCTTCAACGACTTTTTCGTGGTGCTTATCGATTCACCACAGCCAGAGTGGCCCAATCCGGCGGACAAGAACTTGGCGGTCTACCGCGTCACGTCGCCGCCGAAGGTTTTCCCAATTGGAGTGAACCTTGCCAACGATCCACAGGCGCAAAACCTGTTTAGCGTATGCAAGGCAGGGCCCATTGGATGCTCCGGGTCGACATCTGGATTTGCCCCGTGCTTGAGCGGTCCAACGTTCTTACAGGGCACCGGATTCGATGATACCAGCCTAGGTGGATGCGGGAGCAGCAATATGGTGGGAGGAGGAACGGGCTGGCTCACCACCGTCGGAAACGTTGCGCCGGGACAAATCATGGAGATCCGTATCGCACTGTGGGATACGTCCGATGGTGTGTGGGACTCTCTCGTCTTGTTGGATAATTGGGTCTGGAACGTGTATCCCGCTTCCCCAGGCACGTTTTGATCGAACGATGACCGTGGGGGGATCCCCAAACCAAGCATGATTTTCCCTTATTCACCCTTCCCCTCGTGGCGATGCGGTGGCACAACCCGCCTTCCTCATGCAGCGCGTATATATTGGAACCAGGACCCTGCAAGGTGCGCTCGAGCGCTACGCAAAAAAATTCAACCTCCTCGAGGTCCGAACGGAGCCTGAGGTGCCTTTGGCGAGCAGGACGCTACGGCGATGGCGAAAATCTGTTCCGCCTTCTTTCGTGTTCAGTGTCGTGTTGCCGAATGTCGTCACCGAACTCCGTCCCAGCGCTGCCGCCGATCGCGCTCTGCAACAAACGCTCGAAATCGCGACAATCCTCGAGTCTCCGGTGATGCTCATCAGCCATCCGGTATCTGTTACACCGACCGCTGCGAATCGAAAGCGGTTGGAAGAACTCGTGCAGCGAATTCCTCACGATGTCGTTCGACTAGCTTGGGAACCGCCAGGACTTTGGGAAGAAGAAGAAGCGCGGAACGTGGCATCACGCTTGGGACTGGTATTGGTACGAGATGCCGCTCGAGAGCCCCTCGCGCCTGGTTCCGTCGCTTACACGCGTTTGCGTGGTTTGGGAGACTCCCGTCGTCTGTCGCAAACACGAATCGACAAAACCATTGAGCGATTACAAGCGTTTCGCGAAGCTTTTGTGATCGTCGAAACCGATTCGCCGTTGGCAGTGGCCAAAGCCATCCATGCATCAGAGGGGAGGGGAGCGGAACCTCGCATCTCGAGAACTCGGCATGTCGAGTATGCTTTGCATGCGGAAGACGAGGAGCAGGAATGACATCACGGGCTGCCATTGCGCTGGGTTCGGAGCCAAGCATGACCGAGTCTGCGCGCATGGTTCTCGCCAAAGGGGGAACGTCGGTCGATGCTTGCATAACCGGATTTTTTACTGCCGCGGGGGCACATCCAGGTGTGCTTCTCGGCTGTGTTTCGCTGTTGGTTGCAGGCACGGGAGTGGGCGAACATCTTTTCGATGGCTCGGTCGTTCAGCCCGGCGTTGGCGCGCCACGCCCTCGCGGCTTTCAGCAAGATGACCTCATCCCTGTATCCGCTCGCATCCCTGTTGCGGCAACAGGGGCCATGCTTTCAGCCGTCCACGCCTATGGTGGCTCCATCCCGATGTCGGAACTTGCCACGCCGGGCGTACGCCTTGCGCAAGCGGCTCGCGCGGCGGGTCGAGCGCATTTGCTTCGACGGGTCGGTGATGCTGGTCCCGTCGCGTTGCGCGAATCGTCTTTCGTTCGGGCACTGCTCGAAATCGGTGGAAGGCATGAGGGGGGAAACGTTACACAACAAGATCTAGCCGACGTGCAGGCAAGCATTCTCGAGCCTTGTCGAATGCAAGGTGTCATCCATGCGTCAGCCGAACCTTTTGCGGGTGATGTTCCCGAGCTGACGTGCTTGATGATGATGGCGAGCGATCCGCGTGGTGTGCTGGCCGTGATGCATTGTGCGTTCGATCCACAAGGTCCGGAAGTCGCTCCCCATCAAGTCACCGTGTCGAGGCTCGCCGTGCCCGTACGTCGAGGCATCCCGCGGGTTCGTCCTGGTTCGCCCATTCGATTGCCCATTCCCATCGCTTTATTGATGGAGGGTCGAACACCTTGGGCTGCCGTGGGAATCCACAAAGTCGAAGCGGTGGATTGGCAGATCGTGATGGACCGTGTGAAAGCCGATCTATCGCTCGAACAATCGCTGCGAGCCGCTCTTGTTGACAATCACCCTGAACGACGTGTCTTCGCCATCGTTCGAGCGACAGGCTCTGGGGCTCCGCGAGCGAGCGAGATCAAATAGAGGACACCGAAAAGCTCGGGTTGTTGTGATCGATCAGAGCTTGTAGCCGTGCTTTTTGGCGAATGCCACAAGGCCGATGCGATCGATGGTCCGAAGGTCGCGGGTCGTGAGATCGAGGCGTACGAACCGATTGAGTTCAGGGACCCAGATACGACGACGCTGGACGTTGACGAGTTGCCATCGTTTGGTCTTGATGTTGGAGTGCGAAACGTTGTTTGCGAGCATCCGGCGTTTACCGGTGATCTGGCTCCGTGCCATGACTGCGAATCCTCGTGGGTGGGACGATGCCCCGTACAATTCCAAGAGGCGGCACCCTGACGCATGGGGGCGCACCTGTCAAGGGGTTCAGTCGATTCTCATGGGGTGAAAAGTCAGGATACGAAGGAGCGAATTCGGGTCGTGCGCTCGTCAAGGTACTTCTCGATGCTTGCAATCGAGTTCTCCAGCGCTTCTTCCACCATGTGGGTAATGGATAGAGGTGCCCCTTTGAGCGCTTCGTAATAACGCTGTCGTTCCGTGGAATGAATGATCGCGGGCGGATAACCAGCGCGAAGCAGCAGGAAGTTCATCAGCAGTCTCGACACCTTGCCGCTGTCCTGGCTGAAGGGGAAAATCCGCAAAAGATCGTAATGCGCTCGCGCCGCAATACGAAGCGTCGTCCGTGTTCGTCGCGTTTCTGGATCGTTTATCCATTCCACCACTTGGCGAACCGCGTAGGCGATCTTGTCCGGCGGTGCATACTCATGAAAGTACAGCCGATGCTGCGGCACATCTTTGCGGTATTTCAGTGTTTTTAGGTCTCCCTCCTCGGGGTGGAGATACAAAAAGATTCGTTTGATGAGATCCGTTGTCACAGGCTGTCGTTTCTTGGCATCAGCCATTTCCAAGATGAAATCGATCGCGGCTTTGTGACGACGAATTTCGTCGCAGATGGGTTGAATGCTCGTATCAGGGACGACCGTGACGGTGGGATCGATGGCGAGCTGCAATTCTTGGAAGGAGTAAACGACTCCTTCAAGTGCGCTGTCATGGTGAATCCATGACATATTCAAATGCTCTTCGTATTCTCGTCGCACTTCGATGGGTTGTTGCTCCAATCGGGTTTTGACACGTTCGGCGCGATCTTCGAGCGAAGGCCGAGGCGGTTCGACTGGAATTGCCGGAAGGGGTGGCCGCATCAACGGTGAGCGACGAACGGGAGCTGCCGGTGTTTTGGGAGGCGCTGAGTCCGGGCGTCCAGCAGCAGTAGCTGCCGAGGGGAGCGCTTTGGAGGCTTTGGTTGGCTTCGACGGCTTCTGAGGCGGTTCGAGCGATTTTTCGGTGGGCCGAGGAGAAGTCCGTGCTTCGACGACTTTCGCGGGCTTGGTTTGGGAAGCTGCGAGACCGGAAGACTTGCCGTGGGCCGTACCGATTTCGGAAAGGGGCTTGGCTTTTTTGTCAGCCTTGACGACAAGCGTGTCCTTGCTCTTCTTGCCTGTCTTCGAATCGACGAGTTTCTTTTCAGCCTTCTTCGAGATGATCCCGGTTGTTGCCGCTTTGACGAGTTTCTTGACGGGCTCATCGGCGGTTTTTTTGACGAGCTTCTTGAGAGGCTTGTCGGCCGACTTTTTGACGAGCTCTTGGGTGAGCTTCTTGAGGGGCTTGTCGGCCGGCTTTTTGACAAGCTTTTTCGAGAGCTTCTTAAGGGGCTTATCGACCGGTTTTTTGACGAGCTTCTTAAGGGGCTTATCGACCGGTTTTTTGACGAGCTTCTTGGTGAGCTTCTTGATGGGCTTGTCGGCCGGTTTTTTGACGAGCTTCTTGATGGGCTTGTCGGCCGGTTTTTTGACGAGCTTCTTGATGGGCTTGTCGACCGATTTTTTGACGAGCTTCTTGATGGGCTTGTCGACCGATTTTTTGACGAGCTTCTTGAGGGGCTTGTCGACCGGTTTTTTGACGAGCTTCTTGGTGAGCTTCTTGAGGGGCTTGTCGGCCGGCTTTTTGACGAGCTTCTTGGTGAG